>OBJQ01000274.1_pt1 | contig 45263 bp, 40 predicted proteins | sample 1519921 | NCBI WGS metagenome assembly OBJQ01 (sample SAMN04209244, study PRJEB22552) | human gut metagenome | biome: gut; material: feces | host: Homo sapiens | place: USA: Oklahoma
AAAACTGGTGAAACTTAAACTAACATTTTTGGTGAAATTTATATTGACATTAACAAGAGTATGAATTATGAAGTGTTGAAGAAACAGGTAGGGTATTACAAAGAGAGTGAAGGAGGAAAGAGAGAGATGTGTGAAATCTGGCAGAAGATAAGAGATGAAGGTTATTTGAATGGAAAAGAAGAAGGATACATGGAAGGTGAAAAAATAGGCAAGGATAAGGAACGTATGAAGCTTATTAAGAAGTTAATGATGAAGAATAGCTGTACTATTGAAGATGCCATGGAATTATTGGATATTCCACCAATAGAACGTCAACAATACCGACAAAGAATTGTTTCATAGAATTTAATATAATAAAAAAGACTCAATTTTATTTATTTGGAATTGAGTCTTGATTTTGAATATAACCGTTTTTAAGTTCTTGACCATATATTTGACAAGTTTCAATAAAAGCGCTTAGTTTTTTTGTGACTTTTTTATTTTTATGATAACAGATACAAAAATCTCTTTCTAACGAAATAGAATCGATAGGAATAATTTTCAAATCACCATTATAAACTTCATTTTCAATAAGTTGTAAAGGCACTAAAGCAATATCATGATTATAAAGGATGGCTTGTTTAACAGCTTCCCAGCTATGACATTCCCATGAAGATTTTAAATGAATATGATGTTTTTTAATATATTCTTCTAATTGTTCACGAGTACCACTACCTTCTTCACGATTGATAAAAGGATAACGGGTTAATTCTTGAATTTCTAAAGTATCAGGTATAGGAAAATCATAGGCACAAGCGAAAACAAGTTTATCATGAATGACTGGCGTAACAATGAAATCGGGATGGGTTAATTCACCTTCAATTAATGCAATATCTAAGTAATTATTAAGTATTTTTTCTTCAATGATATGGGTATTATCAATACATACTTCGATATTGATACTAGGGTATTGTTCTTTTAATTGCTTTAATAGAGGAGATATAATGGTATTTCCAACAGTTAAAGTTGCCCCAATTTTGAGTGAAAAACGATTATCTTTAGAAAAAATATGATCCATATCATCATATAACCCAAGAATAGAATTGGTTAAATTTAATAAAGTTTTACCTTCTTCTGTAATAAAAAGTTTTTTAGAATATCGTTCAAATAATTTAATATCATATTGATTTTCAATTTCCTGTATTTTCTGTGATATTGTTGGTTGAGAAATATAAAGCAATTGTGCAGCTTTTGACATGGATTGTGTTGTGGCAACTGTTTTAAAAATATAGAGATGTTTACGGGTAATCATAGTATCTCCTTTCTATCTATTGGAAAATCCAATAGATATTATTGTTTTTTTGTATTTTCATAATAACACAAAAAATGATATAATGAGAATATAAAATGACTTAGGAGGAAAAATGATGGGATACAAGGTCGATTTTAAGCAGATGAATCACATTTTTGAACAATTATCTGATGAATATGATATTTATGCGCCAAAACGCTTTAAAAAGCAAGGAAGATATTCAGATACTGACATTGTTCGTTATGATCGTGTAGAAAATATCGAAGATGTTGTTTTTGATCAAAAATCTGATTATCCAGCTAAAGAAGTATTGAGCCCTATTACTCAACCATTATTCTATTTTACAGAAGATGAGTACAGAGAAAGTAAGGTCAATGACAAAAAGATTTTAATTTTTATGCGTCCATGTGATGTGCATGCAATGGAACGCCAAAACAGAGTTTATTTACAAAACGGTGGTTTTGAAGACTTCTATTATAAACGTCTTCAAGAAAAAGTTAAAATTGTTTTAATGGAATGTTGTACAGGTTGGGATACTTGTTTCTGTGTAAGTATGGGAACAAATAAAACTGATGAATACAGCATTGGAGTTCGTTGTTTAGACAATGAATTATTAGTTGAAGTAAAAGATGATGAATTCAATTCTTATTTTGAAGATGCTGCAAATGATGATTTCAAGGTTGAATTCATTGAAAAAAATCAAATTGAAGTTAAGATTCCAGAAATCAAAGATAAAGAAGTTCTTGCAAAATTAAAAGAACATCCAATGTGGCAATCTTTTAATTCTCGTTGTATTTCTTGTGGCGCTTGTACAATTGCTTGTTCAACATGTACATGCTTTACAACTACAGATATTATGTATAATGAAAACATGAATATTGGTGAACGTAAGAGAACATCAGCGTCTTGTCAAATTGATGGATTTAGTGATATGGCTGGTGGACATTCATTCCGTCCAACTGCAGGAGATCGTATGCGTTATAAGATCTTACATAAATTCCATGATTACAAAGCACGTTTTAAAGATTATCATATGTGTGTAGGATGTGGACGTTGTACTTCAAGATGTCCTGAATATATTTCAGTAACTAAGACAGTTGAAAAGATGGCTGCTGCTATTGAAGAAATTGAAAGAGAGGGTAAGTAATGATGAATAATCCAGTTAAACCTATTCCTTGTGAAATTATTGATATTAAAAAGGAAAGTTTATTAGAATATACTTTTAAAGTGAAAACAGATATTCAACCTGATCATGGTCAATTCTTACAATTGTCTATTCCTAAAATTGGTGAAGCACCAATTTCAGTATCAGCTCATGGTGAAGGATGGATGGATTTCACTATTCGTTCTGTAGGTAAAGTAACTGATGAAATTTTTAATAAACAAGTTGGAGATACTTTATTCTTACGTGGACCTTATGGACATGGATGGCCAGTTGAAGATGAATTTAAAGGTAAACATTTAGTTGTTGTGACTGGTGGTACAGGTTTAGCACCAGTAAGAAGTATGTTAAATACTTGTTTTGAAAATGATGGTTATGTAAAAAGCTTAACTTTAATTTCTGGATTCAAAAATGAAGAAGGTATTATCTTTAAAGAAGAATTAAAGAAATGGAAAGAAAAATTTACAACATATTATACATTAGATAGAGATAAAATTGATGGATGGAATGTTGGATTTGTTACTGATTATGTAAAAGAAGTTCCATTTGATAGTTTTGATGGAAATTATGCTGTGGTTGTTGTTGGACCACCAATTATGATGAAATTGACTGCTGAAAAGATTATGAGCTTAGGTGTACCTGAAGAAAAAATCTGGGTTTCTTTTGAAAGAAAAATGTCTTGTGCTGTTGGTAAATGTGGACATTGCCGTATTGACGAAACTTATGTTTGTTTAGATGGACCAGTTTTCAATTATACAAAAGCTAAATATTTAGTAGACTAGGAGGGTAACAAGAATGAATCATGATATTGATATTAAAAAACTAAGAATTAATTGTTTTAGACAATCTAAGGTTGCTGGTGAATTCATGTTACAACTTCGAGTTCCTGGTTCTTTGATTGAAGCAAAATATTTACAAATTGTGCAAGATATCGCACAAAATTGGGGAAATGGAACATTCCATATTGGGATGCGTCAAACATTAAATATCCCTGGTATTAAATATGAAAATATTGAAGAAGTCAATAAGTATATTAAAAACTACATTCATGATATTGAAGTAGAAATGTGTGATGTTGATATGGATGTTAATGAACATGGATATCCAACAATCGGAGCACGTAATATTATGAGTTGTATTGGTAATTCTCATTGTATTAAAGCTAATGTTAATACTTATCAATTAGCTCGTAAGATTGAAAAATTAATTTTCCCTAGTCATTACCACATTAAAGTATCAATTGCTGGATGTCCTAATGACTGTGCAAAAGGTCATTTCAATGACTTTGGTATTATGGGTATTGCTAAAATGGAATATCATCAAGAAAGATGTATTGGATGTGGAGCTTGTGTAAGAGCTTGTGAACATCATGCAACAAGAGTTTTATCTTTAAATAAAGATGGTAAGATTGATAAAGATACATGTTGTTGTGTAGGATGTGGTGAATGTGTTATTGCATGTCCTACAAGTGCTTGGACAAGACAAGAAAAGACTTTCTATCGTGTAACATTAGGTGGACGTACTGGCAAACAATATCCAAGAATGGGTAAAATCTTCTTGAACTGGATTAGTGAAGAAGCTTTATTACAAGTTTTTGGAAATTGGCAAAAATTCTCTGCATGGGTTATGGATAATAAGCCAGAATACTTACATGGTGGTCACTTAATTGATATTTCAGGATATCCAAAATTCAAAGAATTGATTTTAGATGGTGTTGAATTAAATCCTGAATGTTTAGTTGCCGAAGAATTATATTGGACAGAAAATGAACAACGTGCAAACATTCATTTGAAACCATTATCACAACATAAAAAAGCAGGACCTAAAGAATAAAAACCACGCTCGCGTGGTTTTTTAAAAAGTTATGAAACTAGCTGTTGTTGGTATTAGTCACAAAGAATTAGCAATCGATGCACGTGGTTGTTTTCATTTTACTGATAGCCAGAAATTAGAGTTTGCTGGCTTATTATTAGAAAAAGGCATTGAACAATGCGTTATTCTTTCAACATGTAACCGTAGTGAAGTTTATTTCATGTATCAAAATAATGAAGTTCAGTCAGTTAAAGATTTATATATTGATTATTTAGCTGATTCACCAGCTATTTTTACCTATCAAGGAAAAGAAGCTATTTTTCATTTGTTGAGTGTCGCTTGTGGATTAGAATCTATGTTAGTAAGAGAAGATCAAATTCTTGGACAAGTGAAACAAGCATATGATTTTACTAGAAACATGCAAATAGGTGGTAAAGAAATTAATTTGATTTTTGCTGAAGTGATTCATTTTGTAAAACAAATCAAAACAGAATTTTCGCAACCATCATTATCATTAAGTCATGTTGCGATTGATCATTTGAAGAAGAATATGACATTAAATCAAAAGAAAATCATGATTGTTGGAGCAGGAGAAGTTGCTTTATCTTGTCTACCTTATCTTTATCCCCAAAATGAAATTTATTTAGCTAACCGTACATCATCTCGTGTTGAAGATATTAAACAAAAATATCCAGATATTCAATATGTTACTTTTGATGAACGTTTAAAATATTTAAATGAAATAGATGTTTTAATCAGTGCAACATCTAGTCCTCATTATATCTTTTACGCTAAAGATTTTATCAATACACATTTGATTGCTATTGATTTAGCAATTCCTAGAGATATTGAAAAAAATAAGTATGTTGAATGTATTGATTTTGAAAGTCTACAACAAGAAATTGATGTGAATAATCAATTAAGACAACAAGATGAGATATGTATACATCAAAGAATAAAAGAAGAAGTTGAAGTTATCGAAACAAAGTTGAGTAGTATTCAAAATGATTATATGATACAATCATTACAGGCAAAAAGTCTAGAAATGGCTGAGCGTACTTATCAGATATTAATTAATAAATTAGATTTATCACAAAGAGAACAATACATCTTACAAAAGACGCTAAAAGCATCATTTCTTCAAATGATTAGAGAACCTATTCATTATATAAAAACAAAAGAAATTGAAAATGTAGATATTATTCATCAATTATTTGATATAAAAGAGGAACAAAAATGAAAATAACAATTGGAACAAGAGGCTCAGCATTAGCATTAACACAAACAGAATATGTCAAATCACAATTAGAAAAAGCATATCCGATGCATACATATGAAATAAAAATCATTCGTACAAAAGGTGATAAGATTCAAGATGTTGCTTTAGATAAAATCAATGATAAAGGAATCTTTGTCAAAGAAATTGAAAAAGAATTATTAGATCATACTATTGATTTAGCAGTCCATAGTTTAAAAGATATGCCTAGTACAATGGCTGAAGGTTTAACTTTTGCCAAAACATTATCAGCGAGTGATTATCGTGATTGTTTGGTTTTAAAAAATTATAAAAGTTTAGCTGAATTACCAAAGCATAGTATTATTGCAACAGGGAGTAAACGACGCTATTATCAATTACTAGCATTGCGTCCTGATTTACAAATTGTGGGGATTCGTGGTAATGTCAATACACGTTTAGAAAAACTTCGTACTCAAAATATTGATGGTTTAGTTTTAGCGAGTGCTGGTTTAAAGCGTTTAGGATTAGAAGATGAAATTACAGAATACTTTGATGAGACACAGATGATTCCAGCTTGTGGTCAAGGTATTTTAGCTTTACAAGTTTTAAAAGATAGCCCATTATTAGAGATGCTAGAAGCAATTGGGGATGAGCAGGCTAATCAAAGAATGAAATTAGAATCATTGTTTTTAGCTCAAGTCAATGGAGGATGTCATATTCCGGTTGGAAGTTATGCTAAACAAGAAGGTAATCTGATTCATTTCTATGCAGTTTTAGGAAATGAAGATGGGAGTAAGCTGATAAAAAAAGACGAAGTTTTTTCACTTGATGAAGGTGAAGAAAAGGTGAAAGAAATCGCAAGAAAGTTGAAGGAAGAAGTTTATGGCAGGTAAAGTTTATTTAGTAGGTGGAGGACCAGGAGCTTTGGATTTATATACATTAAAAGCAATGCGATGTATAGAAGAAGCAGATTGTTTGGTTTATGACCGTTTGATTGATGAACGAATTTTAAATTATGTTAAAGAAGATTGTGAATGTATTTATGTTGGGAAACAATCTCATTATCATACCATGAAACAAGAAGATATTAATGCATTACTTGTAGAAAAAGCCAAAGTTTATGAAAAAGTTGTTCGTTTAAAAGGTGGCGATGTTTTTGTCTTTGGACGTGGTGGTGAAGAAGCTCTAACATTGTATGAAAATCATATTGATTTTGAAGTTGTACCAGGATTATCTTCATCGATTGCTGGACTTTGTTATGGGGGGATTCCGATTACTCATCGTGGTTTAAGTTCTGGATTTGAAGTGGTTACTGCACATTTTCAAAATCAGCAGGATGAGTGGGATTATCAACGCTTTTTAAATGATGATTTGACTTATGTTTTTATGATGGGAAAAGCTAAATTATCAGTTATTGTTGAACAATTATTAAAAGTAGGAAAAAATCCTCAAACACCAATGGCTTTAATATCCAATGCAACATTACCAAATCAAGATGCCTGTTATGGAACATTAGAAACAATTTTAGATATGTATGACAAACATCCACTACCTTCACCACTGTTAATTGTTTTAGGACAAGTTGTCTCTTTACATACAAAACTTGATTTCTTTACAAAAAAACCTTATTTCCAAACGCATGTTCTTATCACAACTTTAAATGGAAAACAATCAGTTTTAACACAGTATTTTCAAGAACAGGGAGCAATGGTTGACCAGTTACAATTAGGAAAAATAGAATATATTCAACCTATTCAAATACCATCATTTGATCATAGTGTAATTGTTTTGACAAGTCAAAATGGGGTAAAAGGATTTTTCAAATGGTTAAGTCAAGAACGTTTTGATTTAAGACAATTGTCTCATGCTCGTTTTGCATGTATTGGACAAAAGACTGAACAAGTCTTAAATCAATATGGTTTTTATAGTGATATTTTATCTCATCAAGCCAATAGTATAGCTTTTAATCTTGATTTAAAGAAATATGTTCATGATGATGAACATATGATTGTGATTTGTGAAAAATCACATTGTGCAATTGAAAGATTACATGAAACTGATCAGTATATAAGTGTTTATGAAAATAAAGAAATTGAAATCAATGTAGATAAGCATTATGACTTAGCATGTTTTACATGTGCATCATCAGTTCAAAGATTATCACAACAAGCTTGTACATTTGAAAAAGCATTGTCAATTGGACCAATGACGACTAAAGCGATTCGTCAATATTATCCAGATGTTGAAATTATTGAAGCAAGTCATTCAAGTTATCAAGGTATGATTGAGAAAATGGAGGGTATAAAAGATGTTTTATAGAGGTAGAAGATTAAGAAATAATGAAGTGACAAGAGGATTAATGCGAGAAACACATCTTCATGCCAATCAATTAATTTATCCTATTTTTGTAGTTGAAGGTGAAAATATAAAAAATGAAATTTCTTCTTTAAAAGGTATCTATCATTATTCAGTTGATCGTTTAGCAGAAGTAGTGAAAGAGATGCAGGAAGTGGGTGTCAAGGCTTGTATTTTATTTGGTATTCCTGAACATAAAGATGCTTGTGGAAGTCAAGCTTATGATGAACATGGAATATTACAACAAGCTATTCGTAAAATAAAAGAAATCGATCCTAGCATGTATGTGATTGGGGATGTTTGTATGTGTGAATATACTGATCATGGACATTGTGGGATTTTAGATGAACATGGTCAAGTGCTTAATGATGCGACATTACCTTATCTGCAAAAGATTACTTTAAGTTATGCTAATAGTGGTGTTGATATGGTTGCTCCAAGTGCGATGATGGATGGTGAAATAGCTGCTATGCGTCAAATCTTAGATGAAAATGGATATTATGATTTACCAATTATGGGTTATAGTGCAAAATATGCATCAGCTTATTATGGTCCATTCCGTGAAGCAGCGCATAGTGCCCCAGCATTTGGAAATCGTAGTACATATCAAATGGATGTGGCTAATGGTCAAGAAGCTTTGCGTGAAATTGCTGCTGATATAGATGAAGGTGCTGATATTATCATGGTTAAACCTGCTTTAGCTTTCTTGGATGTTATTAAAGAAGCTAAACTAAACTTTAATATGCCAATTTGTGCGTATAATGTGAGTGGTGAATATGCTATGTTAAAAATGGCAGTTGAACAAGGATTGATGAAGGAATCAGTCATTGAAGAATCATTATTAGCAATCAAACGTGCTGGTGCTGATATGATTATTACATATTTTGCAATTGATATTGCAAGAAAATGGAAGGATGAGCAAAATGTCTAATCAAGAATTATTTGATGAAGCGTGTCAATATATCCCAGGTGGAGTCAATTCACCAGTACGAGCTTTTCAATCTGTTGAAAGTGCTCCAGTGTTTGTAAAAAGTGCAAAAGGATCACGTGTGTTGGATGAAGAAAATCATGAATATATTGATTATATTTGTTCATGGGGACCCTTAATCTTAGGGCATAATCACCCTGTCATTCAACAGGCAATTATTGAAGCAAGTCAATATGGGAGTAGTTTTGGATTGCCAACAAAGATTGAAGTTGAAATGGCAAAGTTAGTTGTGGAAAGTTATGAAGGAATTGATATGGTTCGTATGGTCAATTCAGGAACTGAAGCAACGATGAGTGCTTTAAGAGTTGCAAGAGGATATACAAAGAGAAATAAGATTATTAAATTTGAAGGAAATTATCATGGGCATAGTGATGGTCTTTTGGTCAAAGCCGGTTCTGGAGCTATGACTTTTCAAACTCCAACGAGTTTAGGAATACCTGAAGAAACAGTTTCTCAGACAATTGTTTGTGTTTATAATGATTTAACATCAGTTAAAAAGGCAATTGAACAATATCCTGAAGATATTGCAGCAATTATTTTAGAGCCTATTGCAGCAAATATGGGGATTATTCAAGCTGATGAAGAATTTTTAAAAGGTTTAAGACAACTGTGTGATGAATATCATATTGTGCTTATTTTTGATGAAGTTATTACTGGATTTAGAGTTGACTATCATAGTTGTCCAAAATTCTTAGGAGTTGTTCCTGATATGGTATGTTTTGGTAAGATCATTGGGGGAGGATTGCCTGTTGGTGCTTATGGTGGAAAAAAAGAAATCATGGAACTTGTTTCGCCATCAGGACCAATTTATCAAGCTGGAACATTATCAGGTAATCCACTAGCTATGAGAGTTGGATATGCACAATTAACTTATTTAAAAGATCATCCAGAGGTTTATCAACATATTACATCTTCAGCTCAATACTTAGCTAAAGGTATTGAAAAGATTTTAAATGAATTGCATTTACCTTTTCAGGTTCATCAAGTTGGGAGTTTATTAACTTTATTCTTTACTGCTCAAGATGTTCATCAATATACAGATGTTCAAACATGTGATACACATCTTTATACAATTTTCTTTAAAGAAATGTTAAAACAAGGAATCTTGATTGCTCCAAGTCAATTTGAAGCATGGTTTATTAGTGATAGTCATACTAAACAAGATTTAGATGACACACTTATAGCTATTCATCAAGCATTGGTAAAAGTTTATGATGCCATGGCTGATTGATTTTACAAATCAAAGAGTTGTGATTGTTGGTGGAGGAAAGGTTGCTTATCGAAAAGCTAAAGCTTTCTTACAAGAAGGGGCATTGGTAAGTATTGTCGCTAGTGAAATGAAAGAAGAATTTTCATCATTAGAATGTCAAAAGATATATAAAGATTATGATATTGATGATATAAAAGATGCTTTCTTTGTGTTTGCGGCAACTTCTTCAAAGACTAAAAATCAACAAATTGTTGATGATGCTTTGAAACAAAAAATTATGTGTGCAAGTGCAACAAAGACCAATACTCCATTTCATAGTATGGCAACGATTCACACCAATCAAATGACTTTAGGGGTTTCAACAAATGGACAATACCCAGCTTTATCTTTAAAATTAAAAAATGATTTAAAAGGATATGATGATTATTTAGAAGTGCTTTCTTTATTACGAGTAGAGATTTTAAATCATCAATTGGTTGAAGAAAATCAACGTCAAAGTTTCTTTCATTCTATTATGTTATTATCTTTAGAAGAATTAAAATTACTTTATACAATGGTTTTACAAAGACAAGGAATTGTGTTGCTTTTTCCTCATCATATTAATGAAGAAGCTTATAGTTTTGCTAGTTTTGCAAAAGCACTGATTTTCTCTTGTCAAGAAAGTGATTATCAACAAAAGTTAGAAACACTTTTAATGATTCATATCAAATGGAACATACAACCGATGACAATAAGTGAAGGAATTATATATAAACGTATCAAACAAACAGTACCAATTCCAGTTTTATCAGCTTTATTTAAAGATCAAGAGTTAATGAATAAACTCTATCAACAACCAGAAAAACGTTTATTTTTAATTCATCCAAGTCCACATCAACATCTCTATCATTTGTTAAATCAATATGGTGATGTTACTTATTTTGATCATATCCCTCAAATAAAGGACTATGATAGAATCATTCCTTTTATCTTACAAAAAGGATATCATTATCATCAGGATATTCAAAAAATAAAAGAAGCATTACTAGGACATTATCAATATTTTGATTCAGTGCTCTTAGAAAATGATGAGGTTAAAAACATCATCATAGATAAAATTTATCAATCAAGACAGGGTGAATAACCCTGTTTTTTTATAAAAAATTCAACTTTTTAATATTAAAACCGAAAAAACGGTGTTATTATAGGTATATATCAAACATCATCTTTGTATACTTATTATAATAAGAGTACAAGGAGATGAGATTATGAAACAAGATTATCAAACAGTATGTGATGTGACATTAGGAAAAAAGAAAGATTATTTATTAAAGATTTGTCAGGATGATGCTTTATTACATTTATTAGAGGATTGTATGACTCATCATCAATTATTACAGATTCTCAGACAAGATGTTTTCTATAAAAAATTATTTATCTATGCTTTAAAAGCTCTATATCAGGTAAGTGACTATGAGCAATTAGAATACCATTTAATTATGATGAATGCTTTATTTGATAATGAAAGTTATCAAGAAATTAAACATGAATTGCTTTTTAAGATTTGTAAAAAAAGTATTTCGGTCCATGAGTATTGTATTATTAGACATCTGATTGATTTTAAAAACATAGATTTTTCTAAATTTATCAATAAATTACATGTTTATTATGATGTAGAAGCTATTGAATGTGCGAAGATTTGTTTATTAGAAGATCAATATCATTTGGCTTATACTTATTTGAAAAGTCTTAATGATTGTGATGATGAGGTTGTTTTAGATTTATTATGTAGTTATAGTGTTTATGATTATGTGTCTTTAATGCGCCATTATGCAAAAAAGAAAAGAGGATATCAGTTGGCAGTAAGTCATTAGGAGGATATGATGGGAAAAAGGATGTATTATGTTTTCAAGATTATTATGGAAGCAAAAGGAAAGACAATAACGAGTCAGGAAGTTTTAGAAAGATTAAAGGAATATGATATTCAAGTTGATATTAAGACGATTCATTCTTGTGTTCATCGGATTAATGAGTTTTTCTATGAATGGATTGGAGATAATTTGATATTGATTGTAAGAAAGGGTGGTCTCAGGATTCAAAAAGAATTCTTTGAAGATGGTGAATTGCAGTTTTTATGTGATAGTATTGTTTTTCATCAAGATTTAAAAAGTGAAGATAAAAAACAACTTGTCTTAAAATTATTACAATTATCTTCTTATCATCAACAACAAAGACTTGTTCACTTTCAAGCAACAGAAAAATCATTATCATTTTCATTGTTTTTAAATCTTTCAAATATCATGAAAGCCATTGAAAACAAAACAGTCCTGACTTTCCAATACATAAATTATGAAATCGAAGCCTATCATTTAAAAGAAGTTCCATCACTTAAAGGAAATAAAAACGATCAATACATCCTTTCACCATATCAAATCGTTTCACAAAATAATCACTATTACGTGATTGGCTATAATGAAAAATATCAAGGAAGATTATCAACATATCGTATTGATCGTATGCGTTTTATACAAACTACACATTTGAGTTATCAAGATATTCGAGAACAATTTGATATGATTGATGAAATCGAAAAAATGACCAATATGTATACATCAACTTTACGTGATACTTTACAGTTAGAATGTGATCATAAGCTATTAAGAGAATTGGTATCAAGATTTGGTATGGATATTCATATTCAAAAATTATATCAAGATCATTATTTAATAACAATCGAGAATACTCCTATTTCAGAAGGATTGATAGGTTGGCTGATGATGTTGCAGGATCAAGTCAAAGTGATTGCTCCAACGGCATTAAAAGAAGATATAAAAAAACGTCTTATGAAAATGGTCAGTCTTTATGAAGATGTGATATAATGGGGCTGAGGTGATGAATCATGCAAAAAATTATGATTGTAGAAGATGATGAAGTGATATCATCAACTTTAAAAAGACATTTAGAGAAATGGAATTTTGAAGTTTATGTTGTTGAAGATTTTGAACATGTCATGGAAGTCTTTTTGGATTACCAGCCGACTTTAGTTTTATTAGATATTTCTTTGCCTTTTTATAATGGTTATCATTGGTGCCAAGAAATGCGTAAAGTTTCAGAAATTCCAATTATTTTTATCTCATCAACGAATGAAAATATGAATATTGTGATGGCAATGAATATGGGAGCTGATGATTTTATTAATAAACCTTTTGATTTGAATGTTATTACGGCAAAGATTCAAGCTATGATTAGAAGAACATACTCTTTTTCTAAGCAATTTCATATTTTAACCTATAAAGAGTTGATTTTAAATTTATTAGAAGCAACAGTCAGTTATCATGATCAAGTGATTGAATTAACTAAAAATGAATTGAAGATTATGCAGATGTTATTTGAAAAAGCTGAAACATATGTTTCAAGAGATGAATTAATGATTGAATTATGGCAAAGTGATCAATTTGTTGATGATAATACATTAAGTGTCAATATGAATCGTTTAAGAAAGAAGTTAGATGATTTTGGTTTGGATTCTTTGATTCAAACTAAGAAAGGTATAGGTTATAAATTGGCTTATGATGAGACTGCTTCATTACTTTAAAGATCGTTATTTCTTCTATCTTTTTGCTTTATTGATCATGGGAGTCTTTTATTTTATTTTATATTTATATAATGCTTTGATTGATGCAATTGATTATGCTTTGATATTATCATCTGCAATTCTTGTTTTTTATTTTCTTGTAGATTTTTATAAATATAATAAAAAAACAAAACAAATAGATTATCTTTTAAGATTAAATGATGTTTCAGTTGTAGATTTACCTAAAACATCATTATTAATTGAACAACAATATCAACAATTATTCTTAAAAGTTAATCAGCTTCATATTGCTTTGGAAAATCAAAATGATCAAGATTATCATGATATGTTAGATTATTTTACTTTATGGGTGCATCAAATCAAAACACCTATTTCAGCTTTAAGATTACTTATTCAATCACAAGAGTGTTCACAAAATGAATTATTGATGCAAGTGTTACGTATTGAACAATATGTAGATATGGTATTACATTATATTAAGATTGATCATATGGCATCAGATTTACGTTTAAGACGTTATCAATTAAATGATATTGTTAATGATGTCGTAAAGAAACAAGCAACATTTTTTATTCAAAAGAAATTAAAATTACAATATGAACCTATTGATTTGATGATTCTTTCAGATGAAAAATGGATATCTTTTGTGATTGAACAAGTTTTATCAAATGCTTTAAAATATACAAAAGAGGGAACAATTTCAATATATGTGAAAGATGAAACTTTATATATTGAAGATAGTGGAATTGGGATTAAAGAAGAAGATTTACCTAGATTGTTTGAAAAGGGGTTTACTGGATATAATGGAAGAATTGATAAAAAAGCGAGTGGTCTTGGTTTATATTTGTGTAAAACAATTTTAGATAATTTGGGTCATCATATTGAATTACATTCAAAACTAGGAAAAGGAACGGTTGTTTCGATTAATTTTCATGTTGATGATTTAAAAGTTAAATAACTTACATGATTGTAAGATAAGAGAGGATAATTGTAAGATTAATCTATGGTACAATTTCTCTTTTTTTTATAAACTATGGTTGTACAAAGGAGGAAGTTATTATGTCACTATTAGAAGTTAAGAATTTAAAGAAGGTTTATAGTACACGTTTTTCTAATCAACAGGTTCAAGCTTTATCCAATGTATCCTTTAGTGTGGAAGAAGGAGAATATGTTGCGATAATGGGTGAATCAGGGAGTGGGAAAACAACTCTCTTGAATATATTGGCATCACTTGATAAGCCAACAAGTGGTGAGGTTTTATTGAATGGGAAAGATATTACTCGTATTAAGGAAAAAGAAATTTCTCAATTTAGAAGAAAGAATTTAGGATTTGTTTTTCAAGATTTTAATTTATTAGATACATTTTCTATTAAAGACAATATCTTTTTACCATTAGTCTTATCTAAAGAAGCCTATCCTATTATGAAACAAAAGCTAGATAACTTAGCACCAAAACTAGGAATTGAAAAACTATTAGAAAAATATCCTTATGAAGTTTCTGGTGGACAAAAACAAAGAGTTGCGGTTGCAAGAGCATTGATTACACATCCACAAATCATTCTAGCCGATGAACCAACAGGAGCTTTAGATTCTAAATCAACAGATCAATTATTAGATATCTTTGATACAATCAATGATGAAGGACAAACAATTGTTATGGTTACTCATAGTACCAAAGCAGCAAGTTATGCCAAACGTGTTCTTTTCATCCGTGATGGTGAAGTTTTCCATCAACTTTATAAAGGAAATCAAACAAACGAAGAAATGTATCAAAGTATTTCTGATACACTAACATTACTTGCGACAGGAGGAAAATAAGATGAAAACATTCTTTTATCCTCGTTTAGCATTAACAAATATTAAGAAAAATGGAAAAGTCTACATTCCTTATTTATTAACCAGTGCTTTTACTGTTATGATGTTTTATTTGATTTATAGTTTATCAGTGAATAGTGGTGTTTTAAAGATGGACGCTGGGGCTCAAACGATGAGTATGATTCTTGGTTTGGGTGTCTATGTTGTGATTATCTTTTCTGTGATTTTCTTATTCTATATCAATAGCTTTATTATTAAGAGAAGAAAAAAAGAAGTTGCTCTTTATAATATTTTAGGTATGGAAAAGAAACATGTGATGATTATGATGTTTTGTGAAACCATTGTAACAACACTGATTTCTTTAGCTGGAGGGATACTACTAGGGGTTCTCTTTAGTAAATTGATGTTCTTATTACTTGTCAAATTGGTTGGTTTTTCAACTGCTATTTCTATTGGAATATCTACTGATGCGATTGTGAAAACAATTTTGATTTATACACCTATCTTTATGGTATCTTATTTATTTAATGTGATTCAAATTAAATTAGCAAATCCTATTGAACTTTTAAGAGGTGGTCAAACTGGTGAAAAAGAACCAAAGACAAAATGGCTACTCACAATTATTGGGGTTTTAACATTAGGCGGAGGATATTTTATTGCTCAAACTATTGAAGATCCAGCTACAGCTATTTTATTGTTCTTTATAGCAGTTATCTTAGTTATTATTGGAACATATTGTTTATTTACAGCTGGTTCTATTGCAATCTTAAAGATGTTAAAAGCAAATAAACATTTCTATTATCAAACAAAACATTTTACTTCCGTTTCTCAATTGATTTATCGTATGAAACAAAATGCTGTAGGACTTGCAAGTATTTGTATTTTATGTACATGTATATTGGTTATGTTATCAAGTACAGTATCACTTTATTCAGGAGTTCAAGATACAGCAAATAAGATTCTTGATGAAAGTTTTCAATTAAAATTTTATTTAGATGATGATAATGCTTATCCAAGCGACAAAGATTTAAAGGTTCTTTATGCAAAACTAGAACAACAATTAAATCGTAATGATATTGAATATACTGATTTTGTAAATAGACGTTATGTTATTGTAAATACAATTTCAAACAAAGCAAATCAGGTTGCATTAAGTGATAATTATGGAAAAGATGCTATTACAGTTATAGGGTTAACTCTTGATGAATATAATCGTGCTTATTACGATAATCAAAAACTAGCAAAGAATGAAATTATTATGAGTAGTAATTACTTTCAACCTCAAAAAGATTTTCAAATTGGGAAACATTCATTTGCTGTTAAAGAAGCTGTTCATAAACCATTTCTACTAGAACATGAAAAACAAGTCGCTGGTAAAGAAGTCGCAGTTGTTTTCCCAGATACTCAAACATTGGAAAAAACATTATCAGTGACTCCTGAGGATCCTCATATGAATTATATTGAAACCCTTTCTATTCAATATAAAGATGAGAGTCATGCTGAAAAAGCTAATGAAGTTTTAAAGGATTGTGTAGAAAATGAAGTAAGGCAATCAGAATTATCTTCACATTATTATATGGAATCTCATTATAGTATTGAAAATATGTTGACACAAATGTATGGAAGTTTATTCTTCTTAGGTATTTTCTTAGGAGTCTTGTTCTTGATGGCAGCAATTTTGATTATGTATTATAAACAATTATCAGAAGGTTATGAAGATCAAAAACGATTTGAGATTATGCAAAATGTTGGTATGAGTAAAAAAGAAGTAAAACAGACAATTCGCTCACAAGTCTTAATTTTCTTCTTCTTACCATTAATTGTTGCAGTTATTCATATGGCATTTGCCTTCAAGATGATTGTGAATATGTTTAGTTTCTTGGTGTTATCTGGTCCTGAAGTCTTTATTATTTGTACAGCTATTTCAGTTGTTGTTTTGACGATTATATATAGCATTGTCTATATTTTAACAGCGAGAACATATTATAAGATTGTTAGACATTAAAATAAAACAAGATAGCCATTTATCCATTGGCTATCTTGTTTTTTTGTTATCATTTTTTATTTTAATGTTAAAATTTTTTGCCCTAAGGTTACTTTTGGAGAAGTTGTCATTGTTTTAATAGGATGCTCTTGAGAATTTAAAACAATGATTGGAATAAGAATTTCATGATTGTGAAGTGAAATATAGTTTTTATCTAAAGTGAGAATAAGTGTTTGAGAAGTCACTTGTTCCCCCACTTGAATATGATAATGAAAATATTCAGATGAATGGTGTTGATGATTGATACCAATATGGATAAGTAATTCAATACCATTTTTTAATTGCATTGTAAAAGCATGACCAGATTGAGCGATAGTTGTTATGATCCCATCACATGGTGAATAAATTTCCCTTTGATCTGTTTCAATTGCAATACCATCACCAATGAGATAATGCGAAAAGGCATAATCGTCAATATCATCAAGATAAACAATTTTTCCACCACAAATAGCATGAATAATTGTGTTTTTCTTTAAAAACATACTAAGCCTCCACTTCCTCAAAAAAGACATCAGCAAAATAGAGATTGCTCATGCCTAATTGAATAGTCACATTATAATTTTATTCTATATATTTTTCTATGGGATGTCAAGTAGTACATAAAAGTACTAAGGTTGTCATAAAAATACTTGTAATTATGAATAAGAATAGATATCATTATATGGGGATTAGAATTTGTGGTGTATAAAAATGTTTACTTTTAAAGACTTAACTATTTGAAAAGAATTTTGTTTAAATTATATGAAAAAACTGTTTATCAATTTGATAAACAGTGAGTCCGTAAAAGTAAACATTAAAGGACTATTTGAAGTAAGAAAGGATTAAATAATATCATGAAGTATTTACAAAGATTAGGTAAATCCCTTATGTTGCCAGTTTCTATTATGCCTATTGCTGCGATTTTAAAAGGCATTGGTTATTGGATTGATCCAGTGGGGTGGGGAGCAAATAATGTTATTGCTGCCTTTTTAATTGAGTCAGGTGGTGTCATCATAGATAATTTGCCTTTACTATTTGCAATTGGGATAGCTATTGGGATGGTAGAAGATAAAGATGCTATGCTAGTTATGAGTGCAGTTGTTTCATATATGATCATTAATAAGTTACTATCTGCTAAAACTGTATCACTACTTATGGATATTCCTTTGAAAGAAGTTCCAATTGCTTTTAATAATTCATCGAATGCTTTAATTGGGATTATGATTGGATTGATGTGTGCTTTCTATTATCAGAAGTTTCATCATATTCAACTTCCACAATCGTTATCTTTTTTTGGTGGAAAAAGATTTGTGCCAATTATTTGTAGTGCAACAACGCTTTTAATATCAGCTTTATTTTTAGTCATTTGGCCAAATTTATTTAATGCTTTTATAATGTTTGGAGAATTTATGTCTAAATTAGGACCATTTGGTGCAGCATTATATGGTTTCTTTAATCGTCTATTAATACCTACAGGATTACATCATGCTTTAAATTCTGTTTTTTGGTTTGATGTTGCTGGAATTGATGATATTGGTAAATTCTGGGGGAGAGTATCTGGCGGTGTTGTTGGCGTAACTGGAATGTATCAAGCAGGATTTTTTCCAATTATGATGTTTGGCTTACCAGGTGCCGCAGTCGCAATATATAAATGTGCGAGAAAAGAAAAAAGAAAACAAGTTGGCGCTATTCTCTTATCAGCTGCTTTTGCTTCTTTTTTGACTGGGGTTACGGAACCACTTGAATTTACTTTTATGTTTGCTGCTCCTAGTTTGTATTTTATACATGCTTTATTAACAGGCGTTTTTATGTATATAGCAGCAACTTTTAAGTGGATTGCAGGATTTGGATTTTCGGCAGGATTTATTGATTATGTTTTAAGTATTAAAGCACCTTTTGCTCATGATATATTGATGTTGATTCCTTTAGGAATTGTATGTTTTTTGATTTATTATTTATTATTTAGATTTATGATTGTTCATTATCGGTTAATGACTCCAGGGAGAGAAATTGAGGAAAATATTATTCAAGTGGAAAAGCCTCAATATCATTATGAAGTCAATCAACTTGATTATGATGATATGGCAATTATTTTAATTGAGGCTTTAGGTGGTGCAAGTAATATTGTGTTTGTGGATAGTTGTTTAACAAGGTTAAGAATAGATTTAAAGGATATGAGTTGTATTGATGAGAATAAAATCTTAGCTGTTGGAGCAAGTGGGATTGTTAAATTAGGGAAAGATAGTTTGCAAATTATTTTAGGTATAGATGTTGAATTTATTGTAGATGTTATGAAAGAAATATTAGGTAGGTGATTGATATGGTGATATTAAAGGTTTTTAATAATAATAGTGTCGCTGCGATTTCTAATAGTGGGAGTGATATTATCTTGGTTGGTTCTGGTATTGGATTTCATAAAAAGGTAGGAGATCAAGTTGATGAATCTAAAATAGAAAGAACTTATGTTTTTCAAGATGATCAAAAAACAAGATTTGAAAAATCCTTAGAAAAAATTCCTACTGTATATTTTGAAATAGCTGAATATATTGTTTCAAATGCTTCAAAAAAGTTACATACTGAATTTAGTGGAGAAATCTTTTTAGCAATCAGTGATCATATTTCTTTTGCGATTAAAAGAAAATTAGAAGGTATTTATCTTCCAAATGTTTTACTCAATGAAACAAAAACATTATATAAAGAAGAATATGCGATTGGGAAATGGGCTCTTTATTATATTTATAAACGTACAAAAGTAAAATTAGATGAAGATGAAGCAGGTTATATTGCATTACATCTTGTTAATTTTTCTTTAAATGCAGATTCACATTATACAGTTAAAGTTTTATCTTTAACTAAAGAAGTATTAGAAATTATTCAAAAAACAATGAAAATTACATTAGATCAAGATTCTTTTGCATATTCACGTATTTCAACACATTTAAAATACTTAGGTGAACGTGTCTTTAAAAATAATCCAATTGAATTAAAAGATACAACCTCAGATATTAGAACTTTTTTTGAAGATGATGTGAGAATGACATTATGTATGAATAGAATAGTTAATCATGTTAGAGATAAATATGGCTATATTTTATCACCAAATGAACAGACTTATTTGTATTTACATATTAAACGGAATTTGGAATAATTTTCAAATTATGAAAATTTTTTATTGACAATATTCGCTGTAAGGGGTATCATTGTGCCGTAAAGGATTGTTACTAATTCGATTAGGCAAGACCTCAAGAGGAAAACACTTTTCTGTGTTATCTTTTTGAAGTCTTGCTTTTTTTGTTTTTTTTGACAATTCTTAAAAATGAGGGAGGAAGAAAGATGTTTAACAAATCATTAAAATTTTTATTGTCAATGATGATGGTATTGTGTACTTTAACAATAAATTCTGTTAAAGCTGCTGATGCAAAGTATACAATTTATCCAACACCACAAGAAATAACATATAATGATGAAAAATCATTTACGTTATCTTCAAGCATGAACATTGTGTATAGTCAAGATATTGATAAATATACAAAAAATCATGTTAATGATGTATTGACAATACTTAAGAAAAGTGGAAGTGAATCAACAAGCATTGCTGCTGATAAAACAAATGTTTTAGTTGGTATTTATGGTAAAGATGATGCTGTTAATGATTATTTCACAAAAAATTCTTTAATTAAAGATGCAAAATTCTTTAATAAATTTGATGCATATATTTTAAGTGTGAAAGATGGAGTGATTGCTATCTTAGGTAGAGATACAGATGCTGCATTCCATGGAGTGACAACTTTAAAACATATTTTCAATCAAATTAAAGATAATCAGATTAAAGAATTAGTTATGAATGATTTTGCTGATGTAAAATCAAGAGGGTTTATTGAAGGTTATTATGGAAATCCATGGTCAAATGAAGATCGTGCTGATTTAATGACTTATGGTGGAGATTACAAACTTAATGAATATGTATATGCACCTAAAGATGATCCTAAACATAACAGTCAATGGAAAGCTATGTATACTGATGAAGAATTAAAAGCCATTGGAAAATTAGCTGAAATTGGAAATCAAAACAAATGTTATTATGTTTATGCATTACATCCTTTTATGACAAATGCATTAAGATTTGACACTGATGAAGATTATAACGAAGATTTAAACATTATAAAAACAAAATTCACTCAATTAATGAATGTTGGTGTTAAACAATTTGCTATTTTAGCTGATGATGCTGCAACTCCAATTGGTGGAGGAGCTAGCTATGTAAGATTAATGACTGATTTAACAAATTGGTTAAAAGAAAAACAAAAAACTGTTGCTGGATTAAAGACTGATATGATTTTCTGTCCATCAGATTATTATGGTAATGGAACAAGTAGTCAATTAAAAGAATTAAAAGAAATGCCAAGCAATGTAAGCATTATTCAAACTGGCGGAGCTGTTTGGGGTTCTGTCAACAATGATTTCTTAGATAGATTCATTGGTAATGTTGGTACTGCACCATTCTTATGGATTAACTGGCCATGTAGTGATAACACAAAAGATGGTTTAATTATGGGTGGAGCAGAAAGATTCTTAAAAATTGGAGCTGATGCTTCTAAAGTTAAGGGAATTATTTTAAATCCAATGCAACAATCTGAAGCTAGTAAACAAGGATTGTTTGCAAATGCTGATTATTCTTGGAAGATTTGGCAAACACAAGAAGATGCTGATAAAAACTGGCATGATTCATTTAATTATATGGACCATGGAACAATTGAAGATACAAAATCATCAATTGCTTTAAGAGAAATCAGTAAACATATGAAAAATTCTAATACTGGTATCCCTGAATCAGAAGAATTAGCACCAAAATTAAATGCTTTTATTAGTGATTTTGAAGCTGGTAAAGATATCAAAGCACAAGCTGAAGAATTAAAAGCTGAATTTAAAGTTTTACAAGATGCTGCTGCATATTACAAAGCTAATCCAGGTAATGCAAGAACAAGAGATCAAATTATCTATTGGTTAAATTGTTGGCAAGATACAACTGTATCTATTACTAATTATTTAGATGCTGCAATTGCTTTACAAGCAGAAGATGATAATGCAACTATTTGGGATTTATTTGCTAATGGACAAGCTGCATTTGAAAAATCTCAAACATATTCATATTATTATGTAGATCATTATGAACATGCTAAAGTGGGTAGACAACATATTTATCCATTTATGAAGAAATTAGATCAAATTTTATCTGTAAAAGTTTCAACAATTGTTGATCCAAATATCCAAATTGTATCATATATTACAAATCGTAGTGATACACCTGATGGTAATATAAATTCAGTATTTGATAATAAAGCATCTACTGAAATTGTTTATAAGAACCCTAATAGTATTTCTACTGGTACTTATGTAGGAATTTCTTATACAAAGGCAATTGATATTGATAAGGTTATCTTTAGATTAGGAGCTAATTCAAATTTAAAAGATACATTCTCAAAAGCTAAAGTTCAATATACAACTGATGGAAAAGAATGGAAAGATTTAGATGATAAAATCTATGAATTACCAAATGAAGTTGTTTTAAAAGACTTAGGTTTAAAAGGTGTTAAAGGAATTAGAATGATTGCCACTGCAGATAAGGGTAATACATGGTTAGGTATTCGTGATATCGTTGTTAATCCAACTGAAGAAGAACAACCAGTTGAAAATAAAACAACTATTACATTAAATAAAATTGGTGTACATGGTGGAGCTTTAAATAATGTTATTGATGAAGATATGAATTCTTATGCTCATTTTGCAGAAGATCCTTATAAGGCATCAGGTGCAACACATGAAGATTATATTCCTGTTGATGCAACAGTTACTCTTACTTTTGATCAACCTAAATTATTAGGAAATATTTTATTTAAACAAGCAAGTGGAACTGATAAAATCACAAAATATGTCTTTGAATATAGTGTAGATGGAAAAGAATGGAAAGAAATTAAAACATATAATGGCGATGCTGAAGTATCATTAGATGTTAGTGATCAAAATATTAAGGCAAAAGCTGTTAGAGTTAGAAACTTAGAACTTAATTTACAGAAAGATGGAGTTCATGGTTACTGGTGGAAATTATTTAACTTTAATGTCGTTGAAAAAACAGATGGAACAGATGATGGATTTACAACTGATCATATTTATTCAAATACAAAAAATAACATTAAAGCTAATGTTGAAGAAGCAACTGCTAAATTAATGGCAGCTGGTGAAGTAACATTAAAAGAAAATGAATTTATTGGTGTTGATTTAACAAGAATTAAAGATTTAAAAGAAATTAATAGTGATTCAACTGCTAATGATAAATTGACAGTTCAAGTCTCTAAAAATAAAGTGGATTGGCAAACTTTAAATGCAAAATCTTTACCAGATGCACGTTATGTTCGTTTAATTAACTTAAATAAAGATACTGTTACATTTACTTTAAAAGAATTTACTGTTACTTCTAATGAAGTAAGCGCACCATTCTTATATGAAACAACTATGGGTATTGAGTCATCATGGGGTGTAGCAGAAGATTCACGTTATAATGGTGCTGCATTTGATGGTAATGTTGATACAACAACAGAATTTGGTGATTTACCTCAAAAGGGACAATATATTATCTATGATTTAGGACAAGTAAGAGATATTTCTAAATTAGCTATGTTCTGTCAAGATAGTGCTGTTAACTACATTAGAGATGCAGATATTCTTATTTCAAATGATTTAGAAAATTGGACAAAAGTTGTTACAATTGGTGATGGTATTGAAAACAAAGATGATGCAAATATAAGCTGTAAAGATTCAAAAGCTGGATATCAAGCTTCAAGCAAATATCCAAATAAAGTTTATGTTGAAGGACAAATTGATACAACAAAAGCTCGTTATGTTAAGATTTTAATGACTGCATCAAACAATAATCGTGCAGTAGTATTTAATGAAATCGTTATTAACGATGGTGAATATGTACCAGTTATGAATGATCCAACATTTGATTCAAATGTTATTGAAGTTCAAGGTCATCAACCTCAAAATATGTTTGATGGTGATTTAACAACTTCTTATAAACCTAATACAACAAAAGCTGGATATATCCAATACACATTATCTGATAATTTAGATATTAATAGATTTAATATTGTTCAAAAAGGAACAGTAACTCATGCTAGTGTGTTAGCTTATGTTGAACATGATGGAAAGAGAGAATGGGTACAATTAGGTGCTTTGGATAAATCATTAAATGAATTCTATTTCCGTTATGATAAAGTATTAGAATTGAAAATTAAATGGGAAGATAATCAAATTCCTACAATTAGTGAAATTGTTGGTATTAAAGATAATGATTATACTGCATTAGTTAAAACAATTAATGAATATATTAATTCATTAGAGGTTAATAAAGATAAGGTAACTGCAGATTCATATAAAGTATTTGAAGATAAATTAAATACAGTAAAAACATTACTTAAAAATCCACAATCAACACAAAAAGAATTATCAAAAGCAAAAAGCGAGCTTGAATTAGCTTATGCATCATTAGCTAATCGTGGAGATCTTAATAAAATCAAAGATGAATTAACTACTATTGAAGCATTAAAAGAAGCTGATTATACAGTTGATACATGGAAAAATCTTCAATCTGTTGTAGAAAAAGCTAATGAATTATTAAAGAAAGATGCAACTCAAGTATCTGAACAAGAAGTAGCTTTAATGATTGAAGCTTTACAAAATTCTAAATCACAATTAAAAACTATTGTAGAAGTTAATAAAGAAGGTTTAAAAGCTTATATCGATAGTAATAAATTGAATGATTTAGATACTACGTTATATTTAACAAAGACTGCAGATCCATTTAAAGAAGCATTAAAAGCTGCTAATGATATCTTAAAAGATGAAAGTGCAACTGCTGATGCAATTAAAGAAGCACATACTGCATTACAAAAAGCTCGTGGTGAATTAGTGTTAAAAGCTACAGCAACTGAATTAAAAGGATTAGAAGCTTTAGCTGATGTATATAAGGAAGAAGATTATACAAAAGCAAGTTGGGCTGAATTTAAACCTGTTTTAGATAAAGTTAATAAAGTTGTGAAGGAAAATGAAAGTACTTCAGCTGAAATTTCTAGTTTAATTGATGAATTAAAAGCTGCAGCTAAGAAATTAGTTGTAAGATCAGATACATCAGGAGTAGAAGCATTAATTAATCTTGTTAAGACATTAGATAAGAATAAATATACTGAAGATTCTTATAATGCACTTATTAAAGAAATGAATGCGATTGAAAAACAATTAGAAAATGCTTCTGAAATGTCTCAAAAAGATGTTGATGCATTAGAATTACAATTACAAAAAGCAATTAATCAATTAAAAGCACGTCCTCAAGATCCAGAAAAACCAGATAATCCTAATAATGGTGGACAAAATGATAAACCTGATAACAATAAACCAAATGGTAATCAAGGAAATAATCAAAATAATACACCAAATAACAATCAAAACAATAATCAACAAACAGATACATCTACTCAAACAAGTGATGATACTGCAATTATTAGTTTTGTAGCACTTGCCTTATTAGCTTTGGCAGGATTCTGGATGAGTCGTAAAAAAGAAGATTAATAAATAAAAAATGTAATAGGCAATAGTCTATTACATTTTTGCTTTTGTTAGTGAAATATGATGTAAATGTGAAAAATAATCAAACCACATTTGTGATGATGAAAAGAATGAAAGAATATATTGACATATAGTAAGAAAGAAAATAATGATAAGCAAAATAATACTCATATAGCAAAGAATAGGATTGACTTTTGAAGTTAATTGTAAAAGCTGATAAATATAATATGGGGTAGGGAATATCAATAAGTACAATGGAATATAATGAATGAGATATTGATATTTCTTTGTTTTATCTTGGCTTTCTAAAGCAATCTTAGTTAAGAATTTACCAATAGTTTGACCATGATGAATAAATGGTAAAATGATATATAGTATTATAGCAACAATAAAGTAACTTATATGATAAGATACATGAAAGAATTTAAAAAGTAATAAACAAGTTATCATCAAAATAAAATCAATTAAGAAGGCAAAGAATTTTCTAGGTTTAGAAACTTTTTGTCCTTTTTCATATGCAATAACATCTAACTTTTCTCTTGTTGGCAGAACCCTAGCAAATAGTGGACAAATCGCATATCCCAATATTCCTCCTAAGGTATTGGTGATAAGGTCATCTACTTCAAATAAGCGATAAGGTCGAGGATAATAGCCAAATAGGGCACTCAATTGAATCAGTTCAAAAGACAATGATAATAAAAATGTAAAGAGTACAGTTTTTTTGAAACTATATTGGAAATAATATCGTAAATAAATACCAAAAGGGAGTGTTAATAATATATTAAATAATGTCACTCGCATCATAGGTTGAGTTAAAGCAGGAAGATATGTAGAAGGGTCGTTATAAATAAAAGGTGATGAAGATACGATATCTTTTAAGGCAGTAAAAGGGACAAGAGACATAGTTGGTGAAGTCATTTTAGAGACTTCTTCAACAGATGGTAAAGGTAATATAGTCATAAAATAAGCATTAATAAGATAATAGATAAAAGAAAAAATGATAAGAGTTCTTAAAATAGGAATGGAACCATATTTATGATATTGGTGAATAACATAAGGTAATGTTAAACAAAAAGCGATGAATGGAAAAACAATCATCGCTACTTGAATAGGTATTAAATAAGTTGACACTATAATAGACCCATTTCAATCATTTTTAAACCAATATCTACTGAGTTATAAGCGGCACCCTTCATCAATTGATCAGAAACAATCCACATACTTAATCCATGATCATTATCTAAATCTTTTCTTACACGTCCTACATGCACTAATTCATCACCAATGAATAATGTTGCCATTGGATAAATTTGATTCTCAATATCATCATATAAATCAACACCATGAGAATCAGATAATAATTCAAAGACTTTATCCATATCAAGAGGTTTCTTTGTTTCAATATAAACAGATTCACTATGACCTCTTAAAACAGGTACACGAACACAAGTGGCATTAACTTTAATATCTTTATTAAAGATTTTCTTTGTTTCATTAACCATCTTCATTTCTTCTTTAGTAAAAGCATTATCTAAATCAAACTTATCAACTTGTGGAATACAGTTGAATGCAATTGGATAATGTTTTTTATCTGAAGCACAAGGTAATGTTTTAGCAACTGGTTCTTTACCATCTAAAACCTCTTGTGATTGTCTATAAAGTTCTTCCATACCAGCAACTCCTGCACCAGAAACAGCTTGATATGTAGAAACAACAATTCTTTCAATATCAAAATATTCATTTAAACGATTTAAAGCACTTGCCATAATAATTGTAGTACAATTTGGATTAGCAATAATTCCTTTATGATCTTTTAATGCCTCAGCATTCACTTCAGGTACAACTAAAGGAACTTCTGGATCCATTCTAAAATGAGATGTGTTATCAATATTGATACATCCTGCTTTTACTGCATAAGGCATATATTTTTCAGAAATACTTCCTCCAGCACTCCAAAATGCCACATCAACACCTTCAAATGAATTTTCAGTTAATTCTTCTACAACAAATTCTTGTCCTTCAAATTCAATCACTTTACCAGCACTTCTTGCTGAAGCTAATAATTTAAGACTTTCAAAAGGAAAATTGAATTGAAAAATACATCTCAACATTTCTCTCCCTACAGCACCAGTAGCACCTACAATAGCAACTTTATATTTTTTCATTTTTATATCCTCCCTAACCTAAGAATGCTTCATGTAATAAAACTTGCGCTTTTTTTACATCATCTCTATCAATATAACAAGAAATATTAATTTCACTACAAGATGTCATTTCTACATTAATATCATTGCTCATTAAAGTATTATAAACCTTTTGGAACATTCCCTTATTGTTTTTAATACCCACACCAATAACAGCAACTTTACCAATATTACCTCTCACAATTGTCTTTTGTGGTTTTAATATTTCTTTTAAATCATTAATCACTTCTACAACTGCAGGAACATCTTTATCATTGATAATTAAAGAAATATCCATCTTTCCTCCACCAACGAGTGCTTGATTAAAAACATTAACATTAACATTGGCATCAGCAATCTTTTCAAATAATTGACCTGCACCATTGACCTTTGCATCAACACCAACAAGTGTGACACGGGCTTCATTTTGTGAACCTGTAATTCCTGAAATAATTAATTGATTTAAATGGTCTTTCATGATTCTCTCATCTCCTAACACATATGTTCCCTGACTCGCATCAAACGAGCTTCTTGCATGAATAACAATATCATGCTTTGCTGCTAACTGAACACATCTATGATTTAAAACCTTAGCCCCGTTTTTAGAAAGTTCAAGCATTTCAGCATAACTAATATAATCTAATTTAATCGCATCTGGAACGATTCTTGGATCAGCTGTATATATTCCATTGACATCACTATAAATTTCAACTTCACTCGCATCAATGGCAACCCCAATTGCAACAGCTGATAAATCACTTCCACCACGTCCTAATGTTGTAACTTTACCTTTTTGTGAATAACCTTGAAAACCAGGGCAAATCACAATATCTGCACGACTTAATTTCTCTTGAATATGATGACCTTCAACCGTTGTAATTGTAGCATTCATATGATGTGAATCTGTTTGTATTCCAAGTTCTACATTGGTTACAGTTTCAACATTGTATCCCATTTTAGATAACTCACTTTTACAAACAAGTGTTGAAATAGTTTCACCAATACTTGTTAAACGATCAATTTCTTCATCAGTTAACTCATCAGTATTGACAATTGAAAGCAAAGTATCAGTTGCATAAGGATCATCATATCTTCCCATTGCACTCACCACAGCAACAACTTTATTTCCAGCTTCTAATTCACGAATAATATTTTTATACATATGTTCACGTGTTTCTACACTACGTGTTGAGGTACCACCAAATTTTTGGACAATAACTTTCATTTTAACCCCTCACTTTGAATAAGTTATATGTTTCACCTTGTAACTGTTCAAGAAGATCATTTAACTCAATTTGATTTGTAATATAGATATGATCATGATCTTGTGAGAAATATGTTTCATAATCAATATCTAAAGAATGATCACATCTTACATAATATTTAGACTTAGTAATTGGATAAATATTTTCAACATATTGATAATCATGTTTCCACATATCTTGCTGATGTGTTTTCATGATATCACTGACAACAGCACTCGCTGTGACATAACGTCCTGCTCCTTTTCCATAGAAAAGAACATTTTCTAAATAGTTACAAGTTATCTCTACTACATTATATGCTTGATTGACATTTGCAACCATGTCTTTTAGACTAATTAAAGTTGGAGAAACATCAATGCCATATCCATTTTCTATTTTTTTAGCTTGTGCAATTAATTTAATACGATAACCTAATTTTTTAGCATAATCCATATCCTTTTTAGTGACTGAACGGATTCCTGTTGCTTTAATTTTATCAAAGTCAAAGAAGATTTCAAATGCATTCATAGCCAGAATTTGAATTTTATGTGCGGCATCAATACCATCTAAATCCAAACTTGCATCAGCTTCAACATATCCTAATCCATCAGCAATAGTTAATGCTTCATCAAAATCAAGATTATCAGTTTCCATTAAAGTTAAAATAAAGTTTGTTGTTCCATTTAAAATTCCTTCAATTTTTTCAATCTCATTAGCAATCAAATCTTCTTTTGCTGGGACAACAACTGGGATTCCACCACCAACTGATGCTTCATAATAAAATTTAGCATGATGCTTAGCAGCGGTTTCAAAAATTTCTTGTCCATCATGAGCAATTAAAGCTTTATTTGCTGTTACAACATTTTTACCTTTTTTTAAAGCTTCTATAATAATCTTTTTAGCAATAGTTGTTCCACCAATTAATTCTACAACAACATCAACTTCATCATCATTAATGACATCATTAAAATCTTGAGTATAAATAATACCTTCAGGTAATGTCACTTCATCTAATGAACAACCATATTTAACAGTAACTTCTTCACCAATTTGCTTTTCTAGTCTTTCTTTTTGTTGTGTTAAGATTTCAACAACACCAAAACCAACTGTTCCTAGACCAACGACACCGATTTTCATATGACTCCCCCTCTAATAAAAAAAGTCTCATATCTATTAATGAGGCTTTCTTGCTTTTCAACTATAAACAAAGACAGTCTCCTATTAACAATATATCAAACACATTATGGTTTTGGAACTGTTAATAGTTTTTATCATTGAGACGCATCCTCCTTTGTTATTGCATTGATAATAGCATTTTTGTATACATTTGTCAAATTTATAATCATATATTTTTGAAATAATCAAATAATTATATTCATATTTTGGAAAATGCAAAATTATTTTATGTTTTTTATATCATAAATACATTCTGCAACACTTGTCACAACTTTTTTTGCATGTTTTTTTACTTCCTTAGGAGCATAAGTAAAAGTATAACCATTTTCAATCGCATCAAGCATTGGTAAATCATTCCATGAATCACCAATTCCATAGATATCTTTTGGTGATAAATCAAAATAATCTTGGATAATTTGCATACCATGTCCTTTAGAACATCCCTTAGCTACTAAATCAATATGTTGATTATTTTGATAAGCTTCAATCACGTCACCAAACTGAGCTAATATCTTTTGGGTTGTTAATGTAGCTTGATCAATTTGATCTAATTCATAATGAAATGAGAAAGCACTCACCATATCGGTTTGTAGTTCATTCAATGAATCAAGTTCTACACCATGATAATCATTCTTTTTCACTTGATATATTTTATACATTGTATCGTTATACACTATTGACATATCAATATGTTCTACAAAATCATAGATTTCTTGAACGAGTGAAAGTGGAATTTGTCTTTCAAAGATAACTTCCTTATCCTTATTTAATATAAGGGCGCCACTTAGTAAAATATAAAAGTCATGATTAAGGTGATAAGGTAAACTTGGATTAACAATCCCATGTAAGCATCTACCACTACATACACCAAAAAGATTTCCCTGTTTTTGAAATGCTAAGATAGCTTTGACATCTTCTTCTTTCATATGATCATTAAACCATAATGTGTTATCAAAATCACTTGCTAATAGTTTCATATGCTCACCTCGATTTTCATTATATATGAATTTGTTATAAACCCCAAGTTTTTTTCTTAAAAGGAAAGAAAACTTGTAATATTTCATATCTTTTCTAAAAATATTGTATAATAGAAAAAAGTAGGTGAAAAAATGTTGAATCAAGTGAATGATATAGATATGTTAGAACCCTTACGTTTAAATCATGTAGAAATAATTTATGAGGGTAAGGAAGGGATGATTTTAGTCGAGAGACGTAGTCAAACTTTAATGATTTCTATGAATGACATAGAAAAATTTGTAAAAATATATGAAAAAGAAAATTTAGTGAAATATGATCTTATTGATGTTAAACAAAAAGAGATAGCTGATTTATTAGTTGCTGAGTATGGCAAGACTTTGCAATTTGGATGTTATCAAGCAGTTTATTTAAAGAAAGAAAAACCGGTGATTGAATTACCATCCTCTGTTTGCATTCGATTATTAACCGAAGATTATGCTCAAGAAGTCAATCAAGCATATCATCAGATGGATGATTTGGATTATATTATGGATAAAATTAATCATCAAGAATTATGGGGATTGTTTGAAAATAATGATTTGGCTGGTTTTATTGGAATGCATGATGAAGGGAGTATGGGAATCTTAGAGGTTGTACCTAAATATCGTCAAAGAGGATATGGAACATTGTTAGAGAGCTATTTAATTAATGATTGTTTGGAAAAAGGAAAGATTCCTTATTGTCAGGTTATTGAGGGAAATATCGCTTCTTTGAATTTACAAAGTAAATTAGGATTAGAGATTTCGGAGGATTTATCTTATTGGTTATTTGAATAGAAGGAAAAATAAAAGCACACTTAAGAAATAATTCTTAAATGTGCATATTTTAATCACCAACACCAAAATCAGTAGGATCACATAAGAAATCATAACGAGGATCTACTTGTAAATAACTATATTTGTTCATAAACCAATGAATTAATTCATCATCACGTTTAATTGGTGTAGAATTATTACGATAAATACTTATCGTTCCATGATTGAAGTGATTGGTTAAGATAGACATATCTCGATCAATCATTTCTTTTGTTTGTCCTTTGATACCAACCATCAGGCAAGGAGAATCAAAATATTGTTTTAATTCTTCAATTGATTGGAAGGTAGCATTTTTATTTAGAACTTTATTTCTAAAATCATCATCAAAAGTTTCAACACCAGTTTTAACAATGACTTGAATACCAAAGAAATCTTTCATTTGTTGAACTCGGTGACGATAAATCCAATGACTTTCAAAAAATAAAGTATGAATATGTTTATTAATAATAATTTGTTTGATTTTTTCTAATGTCTCTTGAGGTAATTCAAAGATACTGGCAGAATCAATGACTTCTAAAACACCATATTCTCCTGTTACATGATTTAAAACTTCATCATTTATTTGAATCATTTCTTCAAGACAGGTTGAGTTATCTTCAATATAATCACAGAATGTACATTTAGACCAAGCACAAGGTTTAGCTTTTAAGAGTACAATTTCTCTTTTGATTTTGTCGGTAATACGATTGTATCTTTCCATGGAATCCCCCATTTCTCATATAGATGACCTCTTTCAATAATCATCTTTGTTAACATGACAGCTAATAACTTATCTGTGTAATCAGTAAAAATCTGAACAATAAATATACTGAATACTAAATTAAGACCAAGATGATTTAAAACAACAACGATAGCACTACTTGAACCAGAAGTGATACCTCTAAACAACATCGCAGTAATTATCGCACTAGCAATTGATGTAGGAACACCTACTAAGATAGAACCGATGAATGTTTTCCATCCTTTTAGCCAAGGACCATGATAAAGTATTCCAGCAAAAAATCCTGTTAATAATTGAACAGGGGCATAATAGAAAGAATACATATCAAATGTCATTCCACTTGTTAGACTTCCTAATACACCTGTTAACATGGCATATTTAGGACCTAATAATCCTGCTACAAGTATTGTTCCAATGGAATCCATATAGAATGGAATGGAAAAACTCATAGCAATAAATGCTCCTAGAACATTTAAAACAATTCCCATTGCAATAACAATTTGCACTTTCATTTTTTTATTCAATTTTCGTTTCCTCCTTCTAAAGTACAGTTAGAAGCCAGACATAAAAAAGATGGCAGAGCCATCTTATCGTTATGTCCTTAGTTTTTTATACTGGGTTTGGCTCTCGAACCAGTGTCATGATTTCTTGTATAGAATAACATACAAATTCACAAAAGACAAATAAAATTTGGAAATAATTGAAATATAGAGCATCTTTCGCTATAATAACTGTGGTTTAAAGGGGGACATTATGATAAGTGACGTTGATATGCTTTGTAAGCTAGGGAAGATTAAGTATCAGTTAATGAAAACTGATCCATTACGTTTTTTTGTAAGAGCATTTATGGCAGGTGCTTATTTAGGATTGGCAGCGATTTTATCTTATACATTAGGAGCACTTTTAAGTGATCATAGTGTGGTTGGAAAAATTGCGGTAGCTGGAACTTTTGGAATTGGTTTGGTTGCGATTATTTATTTAGGAGCAGAATTGTTTACAGGAAATTGTTTTGTGACTATTATGCCAGTGTTAAAAAAAGAATTAAAGGTGAGAGATATTTTACCAATGTGGATAACTTGTTATATTGGTAATATGGTAGGAATTGCTTTTATTTGTTTTCTATTTATTAAAGGTGGGTCTCAAGAGGCGATTATGACACCTTATTTAAAAGGAATTATGGAAGCAAAACTTCATTTTAATGCTGTGGAATTGCTGATTAGAGGAATCTTATGTAATTTCATTGTGTGTGTCGCAGCTTATTCTGGTGTGAAAGTGAAGGATGATACAGCTAAATTAATTATTGTTATGATTTTGGTTATGACATTTGTTTTACCAGGATTTGAACACTGTGTTGCGAATGGTGGAATTTTTGCAATGGGGATGACTCAATTAGGGAATACGGTTGATTGGAGCTTAATGCCTTTACATATGCTTCTTTCAACAATTGGAAATATCATAGGTGGAAGTGTTTTATTGGCGGTTCCAGTTTATATGATGTTTAAAGCGCCAAAAGAAAAGAACATGTGATACAGATTCACATGTTTTCTTTTAGACAAATTTTATAGTTTGTCTAATTTTAGGATAGAAATGATGATTTGTATATTGGCAAAAAAGACATTTTATTTTATCGTTGCAATGTTCTTTAAAAATGATATTTAAAGCATAAAATAAGCGTTTTTTATAAGGTGAATTAAGGATAAATTTTAATCTCATTAACAAAATGCTATTTTGCTTGAAATGTCAAAAGAATAGGAGTAAACTATTTGAGAATAAAGGATAAAGTGAGGAGGGATTATTTTGGACAAGATTATTCAGGATATTGTTGCAGTAGATTTAGAGTGCTCCCAAAAGGTTGAAGAAGCACGCAAGAAAAAGCAAGATGTTCAATCTAGTATGAGTGCTAAGAAAAAAGAAATCTATGACTCTTTTGTAAAAGAATATCAAGTTAAAGTTGATGCTCATAAAAAAGAGTTAGAAGCACAGATTCAAGAAACAAAAGCCAAAAATGAACAAGAGTACAAAGAATCACTGAACCAACTCTCAAGTCTTTACGAGAAGAATAAAGATGAATGGGTTTCTACCATTGTTAGTCGTTGTAAAGAAATTTAGAGGAGAGGTGAGCGTATGAGTTCTTTTTCATCAAATGCGATTCTAGCTAAAGCAAGAGCTATGTATTCACGTAGGTTAACAGAGCAGAATTACGAAGAACTATTAAAAAGAAGAAGTATTAATGATTTGGTCGCTTATCTCAAGAGTGATACTGCCTATAGTGAAATTCTTTCTGATATAAAAGAAGTGAATATTCACCGTGGACAATTAGAAGCTTTATTAAATAAGGAAATCTTCTTAAGATTAGATCGATTAATGAGATTTGCTTCAAAAAAAGAATTGGAATTCTATCGATTAGGTGTAACAGAATTAGAAATACAATTAATTTTAACAAAAGCAAGATTAATTGATTCAGATTATTACACTGGATATGAAATAGAAATCCCCGACTATTTAAATAAATATGCAAGTTTTGATTTGTATGGTTTATTAGCAATTAATGATTATGATAGTTTGTTAATCGTTTTAAGAGGAACAAAGTATTATAATGCATTACTTAAATTTAAACCAGAAGATGATAAACCACTTGATTCTAATATGTTAGAATTAGAATTAAAACATATTTATTACGCAGAGTATGTTGATACAGTCAATAAATTGTTTAAAGGAAAAAAACGTAAAGATTTATTAACAATGATCAATACCTCTATAGAGTTACAAAATATTACAAAGATATATCGTTTAAAGAAATATTTTAATGCGTCACCAGATCAAATCAGAGAAACCCTTTTTACTGAATACAGTCGTATTCCTAAAAGTGTTATGGATGAATTGATTGAAACCAAAGATGCAAGCGAATTGTTAAAGAAACTTGCTGAATCTCCTTATAAGTTATATGTAGATGATCATGAATTTGTCTATATAGAATATTATACAGAGAAAATTAGATATCATTTAGCTAAACGCTTTATGCGTTTTTCAACTGATAGTGCTTTGGTATATATGACGTATAAAATTGTATATCAAGTAGAAATTGATAATCTTAAACATATTATCGAAGGTTTAAGATATGGAGAGGCACCGAGTCAAATCGAATCGATGTTAATCTATTAGGGGGTAATTTTATGGCTATAGAAGAAATGGTATTGTTAAATATGACTTTTGATCGTCAAGATTTAGATCAGGTTTTATTTAAACTTAAAGATTCAAAGTACTTTTATCCTCAATCTGCTTCAAAGATTGTCAATAACGTCAAAGGTGTACATGCTTTACAAGAAGACAATGTTTATACAAAGATGTTAGATCGTTTGATTCAGATTGCATCTGATATAAAGTTAGATTTAAATCGAGATTTGTCTCCTGACTATTCTTTAAATTATGATAAGAATGATGCTTATCTTAAAGAAATGGAAGAAGAAATTAAAAAGATTAAAGATGTTCAAGATCAATTGATTCAAGAAAAAGAAGAAAATGAAAAAACATTAGAAATGTTAAATCGTTTGACTTTATCAGAAGTTAATTTAGATCAATTAGCTGAGAGTCAATATATGAAAGCAAGATTTGGACGCTTTAAAAGACAAAATCTTGATAAGATTAAGTATTATGAAGGTCGACCATTTATATTCAATAAATTAGGTGAAGATCACAATTATGTTTGGTGTTGTTATATTGTAACGAATAACTTATTGTTAGAAGTTGATAACATCTTCCAAGCGTTAGGGTTTGAAGAAATTGAAATTCCTTCATTTGTGCATGGTAAGTTAGATGATGCAAAGAAGGAATTAGATGATGAGATTCGTGCAATGCAAGAATATATCTTGCGTATGGATCAAAAAATGACAATTTTAAGAGAAACTAACAAAGTTGATTTATTAAAACTTTATTCAACCGCTTCTTTCTTACAAAGAATTGAAGCATATAAAGTCTTTGTTGTAGATTATCAGAGTAAATGTGCAATTTATGGTTTCCTTCCAACGCGTATTGTTGATGAATTTAAAGCAAGATTCTCATCAATATCAAGTATGGAATATCAACAATTACCAGCTGATATCTTAGATCATCAGCAAGTTGTTGCACCAACTGTTGTGCATAATGCAAAAATTGTCAAACCATTTGAAGCTGTTAGTAAAGTGAAACAAGCAGATGTTATTGATACAACAATTGCATTTGCATTCCTATACTATGCTGTCTTTGGTATCTTTTTGGGGGATTTAGGAGTTGGAGCTGTGTTAGCATTGCTTGGACTTCTTATGAGAAAGAAAAAAATGGGTCCATTATTTCTTTCTCTTGGTATAGCAACCTTGCTAGGAGGACTTATTTATGGAGATGTATTCTATACAATCAGTCTATATCCTGCAATAGCATTGCCACTATCAACAATTTATAAAATTATTGATGGTCTTGTTCTTTTGATTGCTGGAACTTATACGATTAATGCATTTAAGAAGATGTATTTACAAAATTCTACAGTTGAAAGAGTTCTCTCAATGAAGGGAATTTGTGGTTTGATTGTTGTTTATGCAGTATTAGTTTATTTGGGATGTGCATTTGAGGCACATATGAACTTGCCAATCATGCCATTTGCTATTGTAATCGTTGCTTGCCTAGTATTGATTTTCGTTAAATCAATTATGAAAAAAAGATCAACACGTTAAGGAAGGGAGAAACTTATGGCAATAGCAAAATTGAAGCTTCTGGAAATTGAATTTCCAGCATCTCAATATGATGCTGTGTTAATGAAACTTATCAATCTTGATGATTTTCATCCAGAACCGGCTTCAAAATTTGCTGATTCTGTACAAGGATTATCAGTTTTAAATCGTGAAAATCCGTATGCTGATTTAATTGCTCGTATGGAAGAAGCAAGAGATAAATATCATTTAAATTTAAAATGTCAAAATGTTGACAGTACAAGAATTAACATTATTCAAGCAGATACATTCTTTTGTAATGTATTAGAACAAGCAGCAAAGATTGAAAAGGTTAAAGAAGACTTGAGTACGATGATTGAAGAAAATGAATCAACAATTTCTCAATTATCACATATGATTGATGCTGATATTGATTTTGATAGCTTGTTTAATTGTAAGTATTTACAAGTTCGTTTTGGGAGAATTCCAACCGTTAATTTGGATAAATTAAAATATTATGGAGAACAACAATTCTTATTTAAGATTCTTCATAAAGGAACAAAAGATACTTATTGTGGTTATATTACAACCCAAAGTAAAGCTCCTGAAATTGACAATATCTTCTCATCTTTATACTTTGAAAGAATCCATATTCCTGAATTCGTTCATGGAACACCACAAGATGCTTTAAATGTATTAAAAGAAGAAGATGATACAGCAAGAGATTATTTGAAAGTTCTTGATGGAAGAATTGAAAAATTGTTTGCTGAAAATTTAGAAGAAATGAATCATATTTATTCAGTTTCTACGAAATTGAATGAAACATATGATGCTCAAAAATATGTTGTTGTCTTTGGACAAAATGCCGCTGTTTATGGATTTGCTGAAGATAAAGTAGCAAAAGCCATCAAAGCTGATTTTGAAACATTAGATGATGTACATGTAGAAATCAAACCAGCAATGGGAGATTCACGTTTAACACCACCTACAAAATTAAAGAACAACTGGTTCTCAAGACCATTTAGAATGTTCGTTGAAATGTATGGTGTTCCATCTTATACTGATTTTGACCCAACAAATTTAGTTGCAATCAGTTATACCTTCTTATTTGGTATGATGTTTGGTGACATTGGTCAAGGTGTTGTTTTATCATTAGTTGGATATTTATTCTATAAATGGAAAGGTATGCAACTTGGGGCAGTTGGAATGCGTTTAGGTATTTCAAGTACGATCTTTGGATTTGTCTTTGGTTCTATCTTTGGTAGTGAAGCGTTGTTTGAACATTTCATGGAACCAATGTTCCTTCCAATGAAACCTGAAAATACAATGCCATTATTGATGTCGGCTATTGCAACAGGGGTTGTCTTAATTATTATTTCTATTGTATTTAATATTATATTAAATATTAAAAAGAAACATTGGGGAGATTTATTGTTCTCTCAAAATGGTGTTGCAGGACTTGTTTTCTATGTATCAGTCTTATTATTAGTTGCAAATATGTTGGTTGATTTCCCTATTCCATTAGGTGGACCAGTTTATATTGCATTACTTATTGCAATGCCAGTCGTGATGATTTTCTTAAAAGAACCATTAACTTATAAACTTGAAGGGGAAAAGATGTTCCCTCATGGATTCGGAGCTTTCTTTACTGAATCATTCTTCGAATTATTTGAAGTTATGTTAACATTTATTGCCAATACAATGTCATTTTTACGTGTTGGTGGATTCGTTTTATCACATGCCGGAATGATGATGGTTGTTTATACACTAGCTGAAATGGTTGCTGGTGGAGCTGGAATTATTAACTTTGGTTATATTTTAGTTGCTGTTCTTGGTAATATCTTCGTTATGTGTTTGGAAGGTATGATTGTTGGTATTCAAGTTTTACGTCTTGAGTTCTATGAAATGTTCTCACGTTATTATGAAGGTAAAGGAAAACCTTTTACTTCTATTAAAGAAAGATAAAAAAATATATATTTGGAGGATTATATTATGAATTTATTAATGTTTATTTTACCTGCTATTGCTGTTGTTTTATTATCATTACCATTAGTGAAAATGTTTACTACTAAAGTAAGCAAAGAAAGTGCAAAATGGCGTTTATTAACTCATGTTGGTGGATTCTTTGGTGCTGTTGCTTTAACATTATGTTTATCTATGGGTTCTGCATTTGCCGCTGGTGATGCTTCAATTGCTGGAACATTAGCTCAAGGTTTAGGATTCATCGCAGCTGCTTTATCAACTGGATGTTCTGCATTAGGTGCTGGTATTGCCGTAGCTGCTGCTGCTCCTGCTGCTATTGGAGCTTTCTCTGAAAATGACAATAACTTCGGTAAAGCCTTAATCTTCGTTGCCTTAGGTGAAGGGGTTGCTATTTACGGGTTATTAATTTCTATCTTAATTATCAACGCTTTATAATTTGTAAAAGAAAGGTCTGATTATATGAAGTTCTTCTTAATCAGCGATAATATTGATACATTGATGGGACTAAGACTTGTAGGCATTGAAGGTGTCGTCGTGCATACAAGAAGGGATTTTCTTGAAGTATTGCAATCAAAGATGAAAGATTCATCTATTGCGATTATCTTAGTCACTACAAAATTAGTCGATATGTGTCCAGATATTATATCTGAAATTAAATTAAAACAACAAAAACCATTAATTACTGAGATACCTGATCGTCATGGAAACTCTAAAATTGGAGAGACGATTGATGGTTATGTATCTGAAGCAATTGGTGTGAAACTATAGGAGAGAAAGATTATGCAAAATATTGATCAAGTATTTCTCTATATGAAAGATGAAATTGAAAGACAAGCAAAGAATGAAGAAAAAGCTATTCTTGATGAAGTGAAGGCCCTTGAAGATGAAGCTTATGAGTCTATGAGAGCTGAAGCAAAAAGAGATGCTGATTTAAAACTTAAACAAGAAGAAGAAGAAATGAGTTCAAATGCTTCTGCTGAAATTTCTGAAAGTCATATTGAAAGAACAAAGAAATTAATTGAAAAAAGAGATGAATATGTTAAAGCTATTTTTGAAAAGGCACATGAAGAATTAGTGGCTTTTACAAAGAGTGCTGATTATGCATCTTTTATGGAATCAAAGATTAAAAAAGTAGCTGATGATTTTAAGGATAGTCATTCAATTATGTATGTATCTGCTAAAGATTTAGCCATGAAAGCTGATTTAGTGAAAGCTTTTGGTCAAGATATTGATGTTGAAGCTAGTGATGATATTACAATAGGTGGATTTATTATTGAAAATAAGGAATCTTCTTTAGTAGTTGATGAAACATTAGATTTTGCTTTAAATAATCAAAAAGAATGGTTTAATAAAAACTCTGGATTAATTATTAGATAAAAACAAGGGGGTAAAAGTGTGAATGAAAATGTAATTTATTCAATCAATGGGCCCGTTGTTACAGTAAAAGATACTGATGCCTTTTCAATGCTAGAAATGGTTTATGTTGGTCATGCAAGATTAATTGGTGAAGTTATTTCCATTAAGAAAGAAGCCACAACAATTCAAGTTTATGAAACGACAACAGGATTAAAACCAGGAGAACCTGTTTTTGGTACAGGTCAACCTATTTCTGTAACTCTTGGTCCTGGTATTCTAAGAAATATTTTTGATGGGATTGAAAGACCCCTAGAAGAAATAGCTAAACAATCTGGATCATTTATTCCTACGGGTAGTCATGTAGACCCACTTGATAAGGAAAAATTATGGGATGTCACAATGGTTGCTAAAGTTGGTGATCAAGTGAAAGGTGGAGATATTTATGCCACTATCCCTGAAACTGATTTAATTACTCATAAGTGTATGGTTTCACCATATACAAAAGGAAAAGTTATTGAAGCTGCACCAAATGGTCAATATAAAATTGATGATGTGGTTATGAAAATTGAAACTGAAGATGGGAAAATTGTTGAATGTACATTAACACAAAAATGGCCAATTAAACAAGCTAGACCTGTTACAAAACGTTTACCAATTTCTATGCCACTGATTACTGGTCAACGTGTTATTGATACATTGTTCCCAATTGCTAAAGGGGGAACAGCTGCTATCCCTGGTGGATTCGGTACTGGAAAAACAATGACTCAACACCAACTTGCAAAATGGTGTGATGCTGATATTATTGTTTATGTTGGTTGTGGAGAACGTGGTAACGAAATGACTCAAGTTCTTGAAGAATTTAGAGAATTAATTGACCCTAAGTCAAATAAACCTTTAACTGATAGAACTGTCTTAATTGCTAACACTTCTAACATGCCAGTTGCGGCTCGTGAAGCTTCTATTTATACAGGTGTTACACTTGCTGAGTATTATCGTGATATGGGTTACCATGTTGCGATTATGGCTGACTCAACTTCACGTTGGGCAGAAGCATTGCGTGAAATCTCTGGACGTTTGGAAGAAATGCCAGCTGAAGAAGGTTTCCCTGCTTATTTACCATCACGTTTATCTCAATTCTATGAACGTGCTGGATATATGAATAACTTAAATGGAACAAAAGGTTCTGTTACAATTATCGGAGCAGTTTCTCCTCAAGGATCTGACTTCTCTGAACCAGTAACTCAAAATACAAAACGTTTCGTTCGTACATTCTGGGCTTTGGATAAAGCTTTAGCTTATGCACGTCACTATTTTGCAATTAACTGGAATCAAAGTTATAGTGAATATATTCCTGATCTTGAAAGATGGTTTAATAAAAATGTTGATCCTAAATTCTTAAGAGATCGTCAAGAATTAGCAAGTATTCTTGCAGAAGAAACAAAATTAATGGAAATCGTTAAATTAATGGGATCTGACGTTTTACCTGATGATCAAAAATTAATTATTGAAGTTGCAAAATTAGTCCGTGTTGGATATTTACAACAAAATGCTTTCCATCCAGATGATACTTATGTACCACTTGAAAAACAATTAAAGATGATGGAAGTTATCTTATACTTGTATAAACGTGGTAAAGAAGTTGTGAATGCTGGAAAACCAATTCGTTTAATTTTGGAAACAGGTATTTTTGATAGAGTTATCAAAATGAAATATGATGTTCCTAACAATAATTTAGCTTTATTTGATGATTATTATAAAGAAATCGATGAAGCTGTTGCATCTATAGACTAAAGGAGGAATAAGTTATGAGTCTTCAATATGTAGGGTTGAATGAAATTAACGGTTCATTAGTCGTATTAGATCATGTTAAGGATGCTTCATATGACGAAATGGTCGAATTACAATGTAAAGATGGTTCAACTCGTTTAGGACGTATTGTTCAAATTGAAGGAGAAAGAGTTGTTGTTCAGGTTTTTGAAGGAACAAACTCTTTATCTCTTGCCAATACAAAAACTAGATTATTAGGTCACCCAATGGAATTACCAGTATCTAAAGAAATCTTGGGACGTGTGTTCTCAGGTGCTGGAAAACCAATTGATGGATTAGGTGAAATTTATGCTGAGAAATCAATGGATATTAATGGTCAACCATTAAATCCAGTTGCTCGTGTATATCCAAGAAACTATATCAATACTGGGATTTCATCTATTGACTGTTTAACAACATTGATTCGTGGACAAAAATTACCAATCTTCTCTGGATCTGGTTTACCACATAATCAATTAGCTGTACAAATCGTTAAACAAGCAAAAGTTGCTGATGACGATGGAACAGGATTCGCTGTTGTCTTTGCGGCAATGGGGGTTACAAATGACGTTGCTGAATATTTCAGACGTTCATTTGAAGAAGCTGGTGTTATGCAAAGGGTTGTTATGTTCTTGAACTTATCAAATGACCCAATCATCGAACGTACTTTAACACCTAGATGTGCATTAACAGCTGCTGAATATTTAGCATATGAACATGATATGCATGTTTTGGTTGTTTATACTGATGTCACTTCTTATTGTGAAGCTTTACGTGAATTCTCATCAAGTAAAGGTGAAATTCCTGGACGTAAAGGTTATCCAGGATACTTATATTCTGACTTAGCTTCATTATATGAAAGAGCTGGTATTGCGAAATCTGCAAAAGGATCAGTAACACAAATTCCAATTTTAACAATGCCTAACAATGACATTACTCACCCAGTTCCTGACTTAACTGGATATATTACTGAAGGACAAATTACACTTGATTCTGAGTTGAATGCAATGGGTATTTATCCACCAGTTAGTGTTCTTCCATCACTATCACGTTTGATGAAAGATGGTATTGGTGAAGGTTATACAAGAGCTGACCATTCAGCTGTATCTAACCAATTGTTCGCAGCTTATGCGCATGTACAAGATGTTAAATCATTGACTTCAGTTATTGGTGAAGATGAATTATCAGCAGTTGATAAAACTTATATGGAATTTGGACGTTTATTTGAAAGATATTTCCTTAACCAAGGGTTTAATACAAATAGATCTATTGAAGAAACACTTGATTTAGGATGGACATTATTATCAGTTCTTCCTAAGGGTGAATTAGACCGTATTGATAACGCTGTATTAGAACAATTCTATGATCATGAAAAGGCTGTAGCTCAATTTGGTCTCCAAGAAGATTCAATGATTAAAGAGCTACAAGACGCAGTTAATAATGGCTAATCAAGTTTTTCCTACTAAAGGGAATTTAATTGCAACCAAAAAGTCACTAGAACTTGCCTATCTAGGATATGACTTAATGGATAAGAAAAGAAATGTTCTAATCAAGGAAATGATGAGTTTATTAGACGATGTCAAGATGATTAGAGATGACATCACTGATTCTTATCAAAAAGCATATTATGCATTACAAGAAGCAAATATGTCTTTAGGGATTATCAGTGATATTGTAGAAGCTGTTCCTATTGATGAAGGAATTAGTGTCACTTATCGAAGTGTTATGGGAGTGGAAATTCCTAAAGTCACTTACGAAAAAACACCCCTTCGTTTAGGTTATGGTTTTGAAAGAGCAAATTCCAAGGTTGACTATGCTTATCGATGCTTCTACCATGTTAAAGAATTAACTGTTAAACTTGCAGAAATAGAAAATGCTGTGTATCGTTTAGCTAATGCAATTCGTAAAACACAAAAGAGAGCAAATGCCCTTAAAAATATTTCTATTCCTGAATTTGAAAGAACTGTTAAGTTTATTAGTGAAGCATTAGATGAAAAAGATAGAGAAGAATTCTCACGTCAAAAAGTCATCAAAACTCAAAAAGATAAACAAGAAAGATTAAAAAGAGAGCAGGGTCTATCATGATCTTGCTTTTTTTGTATGAAAACATTGAATTAACTTTAAGCAATTGATAAAAGTTTGCTTTGTGCTATAATATGGGTGAATGAAAAGTTTTTTAACTTTTTTTAAGAAA
>OBJQ01000288.1_pt1 | contig 43605 bp, 45 predicted proteins | sample 1519921 | NCBI WGS metagenome assembly OBJQ01 (sample SAMN04209244, study PRJEB22552) | human gut metagenome | biome: gut; material: feces | host: Homo sapiens | place: USA: Oklahoma
AACCGCTGACCCTCTGCTTGTAAGGCAGATGCTCTCCCAACTGAGCTAAACCTCCATAATTGGCTGGGATACCTGGATTCGAACCAGGGAAATGACAGAGTCAAAGTCTGTTGCCTTACCGCTTGGCTATATCCCAAGAATGTTGCTCATATAATATAACAAGTTTTTATCTTTTAGTCAATAACTTTTTGAAAAAAATTGTAAAATTTTTTTCAAAAGAAAACAAGTTTCCATATGAGATAAATCCAGTCCCTTTAAACAATGTTTATTATAACACTGATAGTCACCGCATGCAATTAAAAAATACAACAGAATAATCACTTTACCAAGAAAAAAAGTACATTTTTTCAAATGTACTTAAGCTTTTTGTTCCATTAATTTTTCAAGTGATACCAATTTGACACAAATAGTAAAGATTTCTGTAGCTAATTGTAAATCATCTAATGGTAAATAAGATGGTGCAAGTCTAATATTACTATCATGAGGATCTTTACCATAAGGATAAGTTGCTCCAGCACTTGTTAGTGTTACACCAGCTTCTTGACATCTTTTGACAATTTCTTTAGCACAACCTTCCATTGCATTGAAAGAAACAAAATATCCACCTAATGGTTTTGTCCATGTTGCTATATTTAAACGACTTAATTCATGTGATAATACAATGGAAACAGTATCAAATTTAGGTCTTAATAATCTTGCTTGTTTTTCCATATGTTTATTTAAACTATTAGGTCTTTTAAAGAATTCAATATGTCTTAATTGATTAATCTTATCATGTCCAATACATTGAATAGACATATGTTTTAAAATATCAGCTTTGTTTTCTAAAGATGTTGCCATTGCTGCAACTCCAGCCCCAGGTAGTGTAACTTTTGATGTTGAACAAAATTCAAATACAAGATTTGGATTTCCAGCATCTTTACAAGCCTTTAAAATATCCATAACATGGGCTCTAGGACTTGTATGTAAATGATGAAGAACATAAGCATTATCCCAAAATATTCTAAAATCTTTAGCAGCTGGTTTTAAATGTGCAAATCTTTGCACAACTTCATCAGAATATGTTACACCTGTTGGATTAGAATATTGTGGTACACACCATATACCCTTAACACTTTCATCATTATTAACATATTCTTCAACTAAATCCATATCTGGACCATTTTCATCCATTGGAATATTGATCATTTCAAAACCAAAATGTTCCGTAATTGCAAAATGACGATCATATCCTGGTACAGGGCATAAAAACTTAATTTTATCTAACTGACACCAAGGTTTATTTCCTAAATAACCATGGGTATAACCACGACTAATCTGATCAAACATAATAGTTAAACTACTATTTCCATAAACAATGACTTGATCAGGTGATGTTTCTAATATATTAGCAAAAAATTGCTTTGCTTCATCAATCCCATCTAAGATACCATAATTACAATAATTAATTTTATCCCCAAAAGGATAATGACTATCAACAGTATCTAAAACCCCTAAAGACAAATGAATTTGTTCAAAATCTGGTTTCCCTCTTGCCATATTTAAATTTACGTTCAATGCTTTCATTCTTTCATATTCCTTAGATACTTGAGCATGCACTGACATTAATTCTTCATGATTTAATTTTGTATATTTCTTCATGATTTGTCCCTCTCTATTTATATTAATTGAGGTAATTGTACTCTTTCAAAGGGTAAAATGCAATGTCAAAAATAGAGATAATCAAAAAATATACATAAATAGTAATAATTACTATTTAAATTAAGAAAAAGGTGGTATAATAAATACAAGAGGAGGTATTTTATGGATACAACAGCATTTTTTAAACTTACTTATGGCTTATATATTGTTACAAGCAAAGATGGAGAACATGAAAGTGGTTGTGTTATGAACACCATGACACAAGTAACTGCTGAACCAGCACAGGTTTGTATTACCCTTAATAAAGAGAATTATACAACTCAATTAATTGAAAAAAGCGGTGTTTTCAATGTAAGTGTCTTATTGGATGATGTTTCAATGGACTTAATTCGTCAATTTGGTTTTCAAAGTGGTAGAGATGTTAACAAATTTGAAAACATTAAGTATGATACTGACCAACATGGTGTTAAATATTTGACTCAAGATAGTGCAGCTATGTTTGTATGTCGAGTTAAACAAAAAGTTGATGTAGGAACACATTATATGTTTATTTCAGAAGTATGTGATGCGAAAACTTTAAGCAATGAACCTGTTTTAACATATACAGCTTATCATGAAAAGAAAAAAGGTACGACTCCACCAAGTGCTCCATCTTATATCGAAGAAACAAAGAAACAAGGTTGGCGTTGCGATGTTTGTGGTTATATCTATGAAGGTGATAGTCTACCAGAAGATTATATTTGCCCAATTTGTAAAGTTGATGCGAGTCATTTTCATAAAATATAGAGTCTTTGAGAGGACTCTATATTTTAACATAGGGAAGTAAGCGTTTACATAGAATTGCTAGAAATGGAGATGAAGTATAATGGCAAAGTATGTATGTACAGTTTGTGGATTTATTTATGATGAAGATGTAGGAATACCAGCATCTGATATTGCAGCTCATACAAAATGGGAAGATTTAGATGAAAATTGGGTATGTCCGATTTGTAAAGCTCCAAAAAGTGCTTTTAAAGAATTAAAAGAAACAGTAAAAAAAGAAATAAAACGAGAAAAAGTTGAACAAAAATGGTCGAATCTAGAAATGAGTATCTTATTATCTAATCTAGCAAAAGGCTGTGAAAAACAATACCTTTCACATGAACAAGAACTTTTTAATCAACTTGCTGATTATTATGAAGCAATAGATGAATATCTACCAATCGATTCATTAGAAAACATTCAAGAAGATTTAGCAAAAGATATCAATGAAAATTATCCTTTAGCTCACCAAAGTGCTGATAACCAAAAAGATCGTGGAGCAAAACGAGCCATTGTTTGGAGTGAAAAATCAACAAATATGTTAAATTCTTTAATTGAAAGATATCAAAAAGAAAGAGAAGCAATGTTACAAGATACAAAAGTATTTGTATGTGAAATCTGTGGCTTTGTTTATATTGGTGATCAACCACCAGCTATATGTCCCGTTTGTAAAGTTCCAAGTTTAAAGATTCATGAAGTGAAAAGAGGGATTGCTGTATGAGTGAATTAAGAGCGTTACGTAATATTAGATTATGTACAAAAGATTGTTTATGTTTATATGTTTGTCCAACTGGTGCGAGTGATACTGAAAATGGACAAATAGATGCAAGCAAATGTACGGGGTGTGGAATGTGTGTACAAGCTTGTCCATCCCATGCTTTATCACTTGTTCCCTATGTTTATCCACCTCAACAAGTAAAAGAAAAAGAAGTCCTTGATGATTTACATCGTTTAATTTCAAGTAAAGCAAAACAAGTTTCTTCTTTACATTATTTAAAGACACATACCAATCAGCCAATTGTTGCTCAATTAGCTCAAGCAATGGAAACATCTAATCGTGTTATGGGTGAAGATTTAGCCAGAGAAGCTGGTTATATGTTACCACAAAGTCAAAATACTCATGATTTACTCACATTAATTGTTGAAAATGCTGAAGATGAAAATATAAAAAAGATAGCTCAAGAACTTTTAGAATCACTTCCTATCAATGATCAAAAACAAGATTGTTCAAAATATGCTGGAACAAAAACTGAAAAAAATTTAATGGAAGCATTTGCTGGAGAATCTCAAGCAAGAAATAAATATACATATTTTGCACAAATGGCAAGAAAAGAAGGATTAGAACAAATTGCTGCAATTTTTGAAGAAACTGCCAATCAGGAAAAACAACATGCAAAAATGTGGTTTAGTGAATTTCATGGCATTGGTTCAACCGATGAAAACTTAGAAGTAGCAGCTGCTGGTGAACATGAAGAATGGACGGATATGTATGCAAGAATGGCTAAAGAAGCAAGGGCAGAAGGTTTTGATGAATTAGCTATTCAATTTGAAAATGTTGCAAAAGTGGAAAAATCACATGAAGCTCGTTATTTAAGATTATTAAAGAATTATAGAGAAGGCCAAACTTTCAAAGCAGATACTCCTATAAGATGGAAATGTCGACAATGTGGATTTATCTATGAAGGAGAAGAAGCACCAAAAAGATGTCCAACTTGTGGATATCCTCAAGCTTATTTTGAAAGAATGAGTGAAAATTATTAAAAGAAGCTGAATTCAGCTTCTTTTAATCTGGAACTTGTAATCTATTTAAAACAACAACAAAGGTTGTTTTTTCTTTATGACTAGTGGCAAAGATTTGTCCATTATGAATATGAATAATATTTTTAGCAATCGCAAGTCCTAAACCCGTACCACCAGTAGAAGATGAACGAGACGAATCAGAACGATAAAACTTATCAAAAATATAAGGTAAATCTTCTTGAGAAATAGGATTTCCATAATTCATAATCTTAATGGTTACAGTTTCATCATCATTAAGAACTTCAATTTTAATCTCATGATTATCTTGACCATATTTCACAGCATTTGACAACAAATTATCAAAAACTCTTGCAATTAATTGACCATCACCTTTAATAAAAAGATTAGGTTGACTAATTCTAATAACAGGAGTTAAAAGATGTTCTTGAAAAGTTGGATAAAACTCATCAACCATCTGTAAAACCAATTCAGAAATATTGATTGTTGTCATATGAACTTTAACATTGGCTTGATCTAAACTTGTAAATTCAAACAAATCATCCATCATTCCTTGTAATCTCTTTGACTTTTCATAAGCCACAGTAGAATATTTTTGAATATCTTCTTTAGATAAATGTTCATTATTTTTAATCAATTCCAAATATCCCACAATAGTCGTAAGTGGTGTTCTTAAGTCATGAGCAACATTTGTAATCAAGTCATTTTTTTGCTTTTCAGCATTTCTTTCTGCATCAAAAGCTAATCTTTCATTTTCCTTTAAAATTTCACTTTCTCTTTCTTTATCTTTTAAAGTCTTTGCTAAAGCATTAATATTAGCCGCTAATAAACCAAGCTCATCATCATATTCAATCGGTGCTTCCACATCATAATACCCAGCCGTTACTTCTTGTATTGTTCCACTTAAGACACTAATATATTTTAAAGTAATATTCATTAAATCAAAAAAGATCACTAAGAAAATAACTAAAGAAATGACAAAAGCTAAGAAGTATTTCACTTCAATTGACATTCCAAAAATATTAAAACTCTCTAAAATAACCACAATTGCACTATAAACTAAAAACGTTAAAATATAAGTCACAACTAAATTAATGAACAGTCTCCAACGAAAACTGCTCATAAATAATCTTCTTATTTTATTCATCATAAGTCAAATTTATAACCAATCCCCCAAACTGTCTTAATATGTCGAGGATTTCTTGGTTGCCTTTCTACCTTTTCACGAAGTTTTCTAATATGAACCATAATTGTATTATTAGAATTTGTTGACTTCTCATGCCATATTTTTTCAAAAATATCTTCAATTGAAAAAACTGTACCAGGAGCACTTGCTAGTAAAATAAGAATCTCATATTCAATTCTTGTTAGTGATAAAGCAACACCATCTAAAGTAACAGACTTCTTTTGTGTATCAATGAGTAAATCATTCGCTTCAATAATATGTGTTGAATCATTGATTGGTTTATTAAAAACTTGAGCACGACGTATTTGTGATTTAACACGGGCAACTAATTCCATCGCATTAAAAGGTTTACTTACATAATCATCAGCTCCGGTTAAAAGGCCTTCAATCTTATCAGTATCAGCAGTCTTTGCTGAAACAATGATTACAGGAATATTATATTTTTCTCTAATCATTTTTAAAGCTTGAATACCATCAATCTCAGGCATCATCACATCCAATATGACAAGATCAATATGAAAAGCTTCAATATCATCTAATAAAGTCAAAGCATTATATCTTTTTTCAACTTGATATCCTTCTTGAGTTAAATAAATTTCTATTAAATCAGTAATTTCTTTTTCATCATCTACAACTAAAATATGAGGTACATCCATTCTATCATCCTCCTTCATATTCATTATAAAGAAAAATAGAAAAACGACAACCTATTTCTTTTCTTGAAGGTTATTTTTATAAGGTTGTATAGAATAAATGAGATAGTTCATACTTAAAAAAGGAAGATGTTATTGATATGATAGAAAATAATTGATTTGATAATAATTTTTTGTTAGAATAATAAAGGGCACTCAGAATCTTCCATTGAGTGCATTTTTTATTGAGTTGAAAGGAGATAAAGTATGACAAAATTTATATTTGTAACAGGTGGTGTAGTATCTGGTTTAGGCAAAGGATTGACAGCTGCATCTTTAGGTAGAATACTTAAACAACGTGGCTTAAAAGTTTTTATGCAAAAGCTAGATCCCTATATAAATGTTGACCCAGGAACCATGTCCCCATTTCAACATGGTGAAGTTTTTGTTACTGCAGACGGAGCAGAAACAGACCTTGACTTGGGTCATTATGAAAGATTTATTGATGAAGAATTAAATCGTGATTGTTCCATTACAACAGGAAAAATCTATAGCCATGTCATTGCTAAGGAAAGACGTGGTGATTATTTAGGAGCGACAGTCCAAGTTGTTCCACATATTACAAACGAAATTAAAGAAAGAATCTATGCAGCCGCTAAAAGCAGTCAAGCTGATATTGTGATTAGTGAGATTGGTGGAACGGTTGGAGATATTGAAAGTTTACCATTTATTGAAGCGGTTCGTCAGATTCGTTTAGATTTAGGTTATGAAAATACACTTTATATACATACAACCTTGCTTCCTTATATTGGAGCTAGCCATGAAGTGAAAACAAAACCTACTCAACATAGTGTAAAAGAATTAAGAGGTTATGGAATACAACCTGATATTATTGTTTGTCGTAGTGAGAAATATATTGATCAAGAATTAAAAGATAAGATTTCTTTATTTTGTAATGTTCCTACAAAAGCAGTTATTTCTAACTATGATGTAGATGTTTTATATGAATTACCAATGTTATTGTTAAATCAACATATGGATGATTTGGTTTTAGAACATTTAAGAATAGATGCTCCTAAAGCAGATATGAAAGCTTGGCAGGAGTTGATTCAAAGAGTCAAAGGGTTAAATAAAGATATTACAATTAAAATGGTTGGAAAATATGTTCAATTACCCGATGCCTATTTATCAGTTAATGAAGCTTTAAAACATGCAGGATACTATGAAAATAGTATTGTGAATATCGAATGGGTGAATGCTGAAGAAATAACTCAAGAAAATGTTAGCCAAATGTTACAGGGGGCAGATGGTATTTTGGTTCCTGGTGGATTTGGTGAACGTGGAATTGAAGGTATGATTACAGCTATTCAATATGCAAGAGAAAACAAAGTTCCGTTTTTAGGAATATGTTTAGGTATGCAATTAGCTTCTATTGAATACGCAAGACATGTTTGTGGATTGAAAGATGCCAATTCGATTGAGTTTGATGAAAATTGTTTAACTCCAATCATTCATTTAATGAATGATCAATCATTAGATGATATGGGTGGAACTCAAAGACTAGGAAATTATGATTGTCAATTGATTCCAAAAACGAAAGCCTATGCATTATATGGTAAACCACTTATTCAACAAAGACATCGTCATCGTTATGAATTTAATAACGAATATCGTTCAATTTTAGAACAACATGGTTTAACAATTTCGGGAATCAATCCAGAAAGAAATTTAGTTGAAATTATTGAAATAGAAGATCATCCTTATTTTGTAGCTGCTCAATTTCATCCTGAATTTGCTTCAAGACCAAATCATAGTGAACCATTATTTCAAGGATTTATCACTGCAGCAAGTCAAAATGGCAAGTAATTGCCATTTTCTTTTTGTCTAAAAAAGGGTAAAATAGAACAAAGGAGATTTATTATGAATAAACATAACATGGAAAATATTAAAGATTCATATTTTGTTTTTAAAACTTTAGCACAAACAAATATTCAAGAATTATTTCAATATCATTCTCGAAAATATTATACATTTGATATCACAAAATTACATAAACATGAAAATAATACATATTTACCAATTGATTTAAAAGATTGGACAAGTTTTGAAGATGTTTTAAAAGTTCTTTATCGATTAACAAATCCTTCATCAGGGAGACCAGGTTTCTCAATAACAACAATGATTAAGGGATATGATTTATCTCAACAACAACATTTTGTTTTTATTGGACAGTTTATAAATGGAAAACATACCGTGTTAGGGTATTATGAAGATGGAGTAGAGATGTATTATGATAAAAGGAATGAAGTTCTCTATTTAAGTGGAGATGTCAAACCAGAAGCTTATCAAAAGATTGGGAGAATGTGAAATAACTTGAATTGAAAGGAAGATAGGTTTATGGAAATAAAAGAAGTGACACAAAGAACAGAAATTATAGAACCATTATTAGAGGTTTGGCAAAAATCAGTTAGAAGTACACATCATTTTTTAAGTGAGGAAGAAATTGTTACAATTTCTCAATATGTACCAAGTGCTTTTGAAAACGTCCCACATTTCATTGTGAGCTATGAAGAACAAAAGCCAGTTGCTTTTATGGGAATTGATGGAGAAAGAATAGAAATGTTATTTATTGATCCTATTTGTCAGGGTCGGGGAATTGGAAAAAAATTAATTCAAATAGCAATTCAAGATTATGGAGCAAATGAGGTTTGTGTTAATGAACAAAATCCTCAAGCTAAAGGTTTTTATGAGCATTTAGGATTTCATGTTTACAAAAGAAGTGAATATGATGAACAAGGGAATCCTTATCCTTTGGTGTATATGAAATTGGATATTAATGGTAACGATTTGCTTAACCAATATTGATAGTTCACGCATTTAAAGATATAATGGTCAATGAACTTTGACGAAAGGATTGATGATATGGGCCAGACAAGAAAAGACTTAGCTAAGGAATTTAATGAATGTCGTCCAATCCTTTCAGTATTAGGGGACACAACACGGCAAAGTATTATTTTATGTTTATTAGAAAATATTCAATGTGGAGGTATGCGAGTAGGAGAGTTATCTTCAGTGATTCATATTTCTAGAACAGCTTTATCCCATCATTTAAAAATATTAAAAGAAAGTGGTATTGTTGCGATGAGAGAAGAAGGTACAAAGAATTTTTACTACTTGAATTATCGGAGTCGACGTATGGCTTCTTTAGTCAAATTATTTCGTAAGATTGAAGAAGTTCAAGATGATAAATGTGAAACATGTCAAAATCGTATATGTGAAGGAGGGAAATAAATGAATTATAATATTTATTTTAGTCCTACAGGTGGGACTAAAAAAGTAACAAGTTTGGTTTCAGAACAATTTTCACCAGTTAAAGATATTGATTTATCTTTAATTGAAGATTTTAGTCAATATGAATTTAATCAAGATGATTTTTGTATTGTTGGGGTACCTTCATTTGGAGGACGTGTTCCTGCGATTGCGATTGAAAGATTAGCTATGATGAAGGCTCATCAAACACCTGTTTGCATGATTGTAACTTATGGGAATCGTGCTTATGAAGATACTTTATTAGAATTGAAAGATACTTTAAAACAACAAGGTTTTCTTCCTTTTAGTGCAATGGCCTGTGTTTGTGAACATTCTATTATGCATCAATTTGGACAAGGGAGACCCAATCAACAAGATCAACAACAAATTATTCACTTTACGAAAAATATAAAAGAAAGATTAACCAAAGAACTTACTGAAATAGAAGTTCCAGGTCAAAGACCTTATAAAGAATATCATGGGATTCCATTAAAACCAACAGCTTCAAAAAAATGTATTGAATGTGGGATTTGTGCAAAATCATGTCCAGTTCAAGCAATAGATATCAAACATCCTCAACAAACAGATAAAGATAAATGTATATCATGTATGCGTTGTATTGCAGTATGTCCAACACACGCAAGAAAAAATAATCCTGTTTTATTGGCAGCTTCAGTTCAAAAATTAAAGAAAGCATGTCAACAAGCAAAGGAAAATGAACTTTTTTAGGAGGTAATGAAAATGTTAAAAGCTATATTTATTGATCATATGGGAACTTTGGTATATGAACAAAGTGAATATTTAGAAGCATTATTAAAAAAATGTGTTGAACATTCAGATGAAAAGGATCCTCAAAAGATTGCTGATTTATGGCAAAAGAAGCATGATGCATTATTAAAGAAATATAATGGTGAGAACTTTAAAAAAGAATATGATATTGTTTTAGAAGCTTTTGATGATTTAAAGGCAGAAATTAATCTTGAAGGAGATAGTCATGAATATTGTGATTTATTAGTTCAACATTGGCTTCATACACCTGCTTATGATGATGCTTATGATTTCTTTGAACAATGTCCATTACCAATTTATATTATTACAAATAATGATACTTGTTATGTTGAAGAAAGTATGAAATTGTTAGAATTAAAACCAAAGGGTATTATTTCTAGTGAAACAACACATTATTATAAACCAGCTAAAGAAATGTTTGAAAAAGCATTAGCAATCACAAAGCTTAATGCTGATGAAGCTATTTATATTGGTGATAGTTTAAATAAAGATATGGAAGCAGCAAAGGCTGTAGGAATAAGAGCTTTCTTAATTGGAAAAGAAAAAACAGATGATCCTGATATTCAATCACTTGAATCATTACTAGATGTTTTTCAATATTTATAATCAAGTCATTTGACTTGATTTTTTTCAATTTCTGCAAAGTTTAATTCATTCGTTTAAAAATCATGTATGATGAATAATGGAGGTATAATTATGGCAATAAAAGTAATTATTATGGATGTGGATGGAACCCTTACCAATTCAAAAAAAGTGGTGACACCAAAAACAAAAGAAGCTTTATTAAAAGCAGAAGAAAAAGGAGCAATTTTAATATTAGCATCAGGAAGACCAACATCTGGTTTAATGGATTTAGCAAGAGAATTGAAAATGGATCAATATCATGGTTTATTAGTAGCTTATAATGGTTCAAAGGTTATTGATTGTAAAACAAATGAAACATTATTTAATCAAGCTTTAAGTGTTGAAGAAGGAAAAGCTGTCTTAGAACATATGAAGAAGTTTGAGCGTGTAAGACCAATGATTGATAAAGGTGAGTACATGTATGTTAACAATGTTTATGATAATTGGATTACATGGAAAGGGGAACCTTTTGATGTCATTCAATATGAATCACGTGGTGGTAAGTTTAAATTATGTGAAATAGATGATTTAGCAGCATTTGTTGATTTCCCTTTAAATAAAATTTTAACAACAAGTGATCCTGAATATTTACAAGCTCATTATAAAGAAATGATGGAACCTTTTAAAGATACATTAAGTTGTATGTTTACAGGAGATTTCTATTTTGAATTTACTGCTCAAGGCATTGATAAAGCCAAAGCTTTAGATACTGTATTATCACCTATGGGATATCGTAGGGAAGAAATGATTGCTTTTGGAGATGGACACAATGATGCTTCAATGGTGAATTATGCAGGAATTGGTGTAGCTATGGCGAATGCTGTGGATGATTTAAAGGCTATTGCTGATGAAGTGACTTTATCCCATGATGAAGATGGAATAGCTGCATCATTATATAAACATATGCCTGAAATAGTCTAAACAAATAAATTAAAAAAGTGATAAAATGGATAGTGGAGGTGTTTATTATGAAATTAGGAATTGTAGGTAGTGGTATGATTGTTGGTGATTTATTATCGTTTATTGAACAAATTCCAGAAATTGAATTGGTGCATATTTCGGGAACAAAACGTAGTGAAGAAAAATTAAGAACAATTTATCAAGAACATCATTTTCAAAGATATTCTACATCATATGATGAATTACTTAATGATGAACAAGTAGATACAATCTATATTGCTTTACCAAATCACTTGCATTACACATATGCCTTGCAAGCACTAGAAGCACAAAAAAATGTCATCTTAGAAAAACCAATGACATCAAATATTGAAGAAGCCAAAGAGTTACAACGTGTCGCAACTTCAAATCGTTTATTCTTATGGGAAGCCATAACTAATCAATATTTACCAAATTATTATAAAATCAAATCATTATTAAAAGATTTAGGCAAAATTAAGGTAGTAGAATGTAATTATTCACAATACTCATCACGTTATAATGCTTTTAAAGAAGGAAATATCTTACCTGCTTTTGATTATACAAAATCAGGTGGAGCATTAATGGATTTAAATATTTATAATATCCATTTTGTTGTGGGATTATTTGGCAAACCAAAAGATGTTCACTATTATCCAAATATAGAAAATCATATCGATACATCAGGTATCCTTATTCTTGAATATGAAACATTCCAATGTGTATGTATCGGAGCAAAAGATTGTAAAGCTCCACTTTCTAATAATATTCAAGGTGATCAAGGATGTTTACATGTTCCAACACCATTAAGTTATATTGGTTCAATGGAATTATTATTAAATGATGGAACAAAAGAAATAATCAATGACAATAAAGATGTCCATAGAATGTATGAAGAATTTATGGCATTTGTTAAGATGTATCAAAATAATGATTATCAACAATGTTATGAAATGTTAGAACATAGTATGATTGTAACTGAAGTTCAAACAATTGCAAGAAGAAAAGCAGGGGTTATCTTCCCAGCTGATGAAAAGCACATTTAGTGCTTTTTTCTTGACTGTAGAGTGACTCTATAGTGTTTAATGGAGTTAGAAAGAAGGAATGAGCATGAAAACAAGTGATTTAGAAAAATTGTTAGGATTATCAAAACATACCATTCGTTACTATGAAAAAGAAGGCTTCATTCAACCTCATAGAGATGAAAACGGATATCGTGATTATCGTGATGAAGATGTACAAACACTCAAATTAGTCAAATTTTTAAGAAGTTTAGAAATCTCGATTGATGATGTTAAAGCTATTTTAAGTGGAGATTTAAATTTTCAAGAATGTTTAAAAATGAATCAAGATTACCTCAGTCAACAATTAGAAAGTATTAAAGAAGTCAAACAAACGGTAGATTATTATCAAGAAAAAAACGTTCCTTTAATTCCTGCTCTTAATGAATTTCAAATACAGTCAACCAAATCTAAACTTGGTTTTCAAAAAACAACATCAAATGTTTCTCTAGGTAGAAAATTAACACGCTCTTGGGCATTGAGACAGATTATTTATGCTATGATAGCGTCATTAACTTTAGGGTGGATATTAGCAACTTTTTTCTTCGATGATCTCTTTGCTAAAACAATATGTATAATCATTATTGCAATGATATTTGAAGTACTATTTATAGCCAGTGCATTTAGACAAACAACCTCTTTGATGCTGGATAATTCTATGAATCAATCAGTCGAATTTTTAAATGATGGGATTCGTTATTATCAATTTACTGGTTTTGTTCATAACCTAAAGTATTTTATTGCTGTATTGTTGAATAAAGATGAAAAATATATGTCTTATTATCGTTATGAAGATATTGTAAGTGTTGAGATTCGAACAGTAAAAAGATATATGAAAATAGGTTCACCACTAGCTTATGAAGTGTTTGTGCCAGATTTCCACTTTTATTTTAAAGACGGTAAAGATTTCTATTTCTTTTGGCCGATGATTTTAGGCGATGATATAAGAATGATTGCTTGTATTTTAGAAGATAAAATAAAAAACATAGACGATAAAAAGAATATCCTCTATGCAATGAAAAATGGTATTAATTTAAATGATTATTTGATTGGTGAATAATTTTCAAAGAACGCTCTACTTCTTTTATTAAAGTAGGGTGTTTTTTTGTCTGTAAGAGTTCTAATAAAAGAGGTTGACTTTGTGGAAAAGCACTTAAACAAGTTATCAGTTTAAACATCATTAAATCATCTTGTGAATATTTTTCAATTTGTTGACAGACAAAAGAATAGGTTTCTTCATTTGCGAGTTCTTGGTGATAGAAGCAAAGAAAACCTAAGGCATCAATGGCTTCTAGTAACTGTTCTCTTGAAAGTGAGTTTAAACAATCGAAAAATAAATTAAACTTTTCAATAGAAATATATGCCAAACTTCTCGCAATAATATCTCTAGGTAAAGGGTAACTCTTTTTTAGTGAACCTTTAACTGGCAATTGTCGATATTGGTTATGTCCAATTTTTCCTAAATACTGACACATCATGGGAATATCACCATATTGAGTTAATTGATTTTGAATCTCTATTTTCGTATAGAGAGCTTTTTCTTTATGTAATTGTTGAAGTAAAATAGAGGTGTAATCTTCATCTTGATGATAGTTTTGGGATAATATACGAATACAAGCTGTTCTTATAGATGCAAAGTCATGTAAGTGAGAAATTAAATCTGCTTTGGATAAATCAAGAAATTGATTATATTCTTGTTCATCAAATTGACCTCTTTGTTTTAATTGTTGTAAATTACTTTTCATTGTCATCACCTTTTTTATCATAACATATTTTCACAATGAAGATAGAAAATTTATCATATTTTAAGGAATATAATGAAAATGGTGATGTTATGGAATTAATGGAAATATTTGATAATATAAAGGAAACAAGGAAGCTAATGCATCCTTACCGTAGTGCAATTGAAGTTGTAACAACAAAATTACATAATATTGATGATGAATTAAAATGTGAAAATGGTTATAGCCCCATTCACAATATTCAATCAAGAATCAAAACGCCACAAAGCATTATAGATAAACTCAAAAGAAAAAGCTACCTATCACCTTAGAAGGTTTAAACCAACTTAATGATATTGCAGGTTTAAGGGTTGTATGTCACTATATCAATGATATTCAATACATATCACAATTATTTATTATGAATGAAGATATTCAACTCATTAAAAAAGAAAACTATATTGATTATCCTAAAGAAAGTGGTTATCGTTCTTTACATTTGGTAGTGAAAGTTCCAATCTATTTAAAAACAGGAGTAACTTATGTCCCTGTAGAAATTCAATTAAGAACGATTTCAATGGATTCATGGGCAAGCCTAGAACATGTTTTATCTTATAAAAGTGAGCAACCTATTGATATAGAAATACGCGAAAGGCTCAAAAAATGTGCTCGAAAGATGGCCGAGGTTGATTTAGAAATGCAAAAAATATCTCAGGAACTAAAAAAATAATTCACAATCTCTCCATAATATTATGTATAATAAACAATGGAGGTATTTTTATGAGATTATCATCTATTATAAATTTAGGGAAAGAATGTTTGATACTTGCTGGATTATTTATTTTAGGGATATGTATATTTTATGGATTCTATTGTTTTATTCAAAAATATGTTTTTAAAAAATCAATTCAAATAAAAAAGAAGAAATTTATCATAAATATTCTTTTAATCGGATATATCATTGTTGTTTTGTTAGTCACATTAGCAGGTCGTGCACGTGTAATACAATATGGGATAAGTTTAGAATTATTTAGTTCATATCACTATGCTTGGAATAATTTTTCAATAGTTGAATGGCGTAATATCATTTTAAATATCCTCATGTTTGTGCCTTTAGGTTTTTTATTACCTTTGGTTCATGAAAGTTTTAAGACATGGTGGAAAACTTATTTAGCAGGATTAGGTTTGACGGTTTTTATTGAGTTAAGTCAATTGATTTTTCATCTAGGGGTTTTTGAAGTTGATGATATAATGAATAATGCTGTTGGATGCATGATTGGTTTTGGGATTTATGCACTATTTGTTTTGATATATGGTTGTTTTCAAAAGAAAAAAGTAAAGATTTTACCAACTTTGTTAAAACAAATTCCTACTTTATTAGCCGTTTGTCTTTTTACCGGAATTTTTATGACTTATAAATATCAAGAATATGGGAATCTTAGAGATTATCCGAGTTCTCATATAAATATGAATGATATTCATGTTGAAACGCAAATATCTTTATCAGATAAAAAAGAAAAAGTTTATACTTATCAAAGTCAAAGCTATACACAAGAACAATGTTTAGAAAAGGCTAAAAGCTTTTTTCAAATGATTGGAGTGACAATAGATGAATCTTTAAATGAGTATTATGATGAAACAGTCTATTTTTATTCAGTTAACAAAACCCATTGTATATCAATTGATTATATAGATGGATTTATAAATTATAATGATTTTTCATTGTTTGATCAAAAAGATAAAGGTTTATCCTTAAAAGATATTCAAAAAATATTAAAAAAATATGATGTGATGATTCCAGATCAGGTCAGTTTTAGTGAAACAGAAGGAACATATGAAATTATTGCTTATATGACAAAGGTTAATGATGTATATTTGAATGGAACTTTAACTTGTGTAGTAAATAACGGAAAGTTGGCTAATCTTCAAAATGGACTCATAACATATATGCCTTATAAGCAAGTGGATATTCTTTCAGAAAAAGAAGCTTATCAAAAAATATTAGATGGTTCATTTATTAGTGATTATATGAAATACTTACCTCAAGATTTAATTATATCTAAAGTACGATTAACTTATCGAAAAGATACAAAAGGCTTTATGCAGCCAGTCTATGTTTTTAACTGTATAACGAAAGAAAATGAAAATTTAGGACCAATTTATATTCCGGCCATCAGAGGATAGATTTTTTCTATGAATAGTGTAAGTTGCTTTTGTATATTCATAGAAATTGTGCTAGAATAGGGCAGGAAGGGTGATAAACATGATGAGAATTGGGCAATCTATAGATATTCATCAATTAGTAGAAAATCGTAAGTTAATTTTAGGTGGTGTTGAAATTCCATATGAAAAAGGCTTGAAAGGTCATAGTGATGCAGATGTTTTGTTACATGCAATTATTGAAAGCATCATTGGGGCGATGGGATTAGGGGATATTGGTAAACATTTCCCAGATACAGATCCTCGCTATAAAGGAATATCATCAATGATTTTACTAGAACATACTTATGAGATGATGAAAAAAGAAGGTTATACAATTGGGAATATTGACAGCATTATTATGTGTGAAGAACCAAAGATGGCTCCTCATATTATGCAAATGCGTCAAAATGTTGCTGAAGTTTTACATTGTGATATCACACAAGTGAATATCAAAGCAACACGTGGAGAGAAACTTGGTTTTGTGGGAAGAAAAGAAGGCATTGTTTCTCAAAGTGTTGTGCTATTAAATAAGGAAGGGTTATAAATGATGGATAAAGTAAGAGTAAGATATGCACCAAGTCCTACAGGACATTTACATATTGGTGGTGCCAGAACAGCATTATTTAATTATTTGTTTGCAAAACATTATAACGGAGATTTTATTTTCAGATTAGAAGATACTGATATTGAAAGAAATATCGAAGGTGGAGAAGCTAGCCAATTAGAAAACTTAAAATGGTTAGGAATTATTCCTGATGAATCACCTTTAAATCCAAATCCAAAATATGCACCATATCGTCAAATGGAAAGATTAGATATCTATAAAAAATATATTGATATCTTACTTGAAAAAGGATATGCCTATAAATGTTTCTGTACTCCAGAAGAATTAGATGCAGAACATGAAAGACAAGTGGCTGCAGGAATTGCACCTAAATATAACCGAAAATGTTGTGATTTAACACCAGAAGAAGTCAAAGCAAAAGAAGAAGCTGGGTTACCTTATACAATCAGAGTGAAAGTACCAGCAGGGAAAACATATGAATTTGATGATATGATTAGAGGACATGTGTCTTTTGAATCAGAAGATATTGGTGACTGGGTTTTAATTAAAGCCAATGGGATTCCAACATATAACTTTGCAGTTGTCATTGATGATCATTGTATGGATATTACACATGTTTTTAGAGGTGAAGAACATTTAAGTAATACCCCTAAACAATTAATGATTTATGAAATGTTAGGATGGAGTGCGCCAACTTATGGTCATATGACATTAATTGTTAATGAAGATAGAAAGAAATTATCAAAACGTGATGAATCAATCATGCAATTTGTTTCTCAATATAAAGAAGAAGGATACTTACCTGATGCAATGTTTAACTTTATGGCATTATTAGGTTGGTCTCCAGAAGGAGAACAAGAAATCTTTAATCATGATGATTTAATTAAAGAATTTAGTGAAAAACGTTTATCTAAATCACCATCTATGTTTGATAAAGAAAAATTAAAATGGGTGAACAACCGTTATATCAAAGAAAGATCTTTAGAAGAAGTAGTTGATTTATGCTTACCATTTTTAAGTGATGCTTATGATTTATCAAATCATAGTGAACAATGGGTTAAAGATTTAGTCGCTGTATATCATGATCAATTATCATATGGCAAAGAAATTGTTGAACTTGTTTCATTATTCTTTGAAGATGAATTACAAATAGACGAAGAAGCTCAAGAGTTTATGAAAGATGAATCAATTCCAAATACATTAGCTGTCTTTAAATCAAAATTAGAAGAATTATCTGATGCTGATTTTACAAAAGACAATATCCAAGCATGTATTAAAGCAACTCAAAAAGAAGCGAAAGCTAAAGGGAAAATGTTATATATGCCAATCCGTATTGCGACAACAGGGATTATGCATGGTCCTGATTTAGCAAGTTCAATTATGTTATTGGGTAAAGAAAAAGTATTATCAAGATTATAGAATAGCCTTGGCTATTCTTTTTCTTTTATAAAACTATGAAAAAAATGTAATGTTATGTTGAAATTTGTGATAATCCCGTGAGAAAAAAAGATGAGTTGGACACAAAGATTTCATATTCAAGTGATATAATTAACATTGGAGGTGAATGTCATGCAAAATAGACTTATTATTTCTATATTAACAGCTTTTATTTTAATAGATGCTCTTTTGATATATCTTGTATTGACAATTTCACCAATCAGATTAAAAAGAGAAAGTTTTGTTTATCAATATGGTGAAGAAATTCCTGTTGATGTTGCAGAATATGTGAATGCCAATCCATCGGTTTTACAAAATGTCAAATTAGATTTATCTTCTGTTTCTAAAGAAGTAGGGACTTATCCTGCTACAATTGAGTACTTTGGTAAAAAACAAAGTTTTCAAATTCAAGTTGTTGATACGATTAAACCAAAAGTACAATTAAAACAAGTTCAATTTAATATTGAAGTAGGACAAACAATCAAAGCTAAAGATTTGATTAAGAAAATTGATGATCAATCAAAAACAACTGTCTATTTCTATGATGAAGAAACACAAAAAAAATCAAAGAGTAAAACATTTTATACTGAAAAATCATATATTGAAAAAATTATTGTAGAAGATGCTCATGGGAATCAATCAGCTGCTTTACGTGTCAAGATTGTTGTTGAAGCTAATAAAGTTTTACCAATTATTAGTGGGGTAAAAGATGAAGAAATTCAAATTGGTGAGGTATTGGATTTAAAGAAAGGTGTTAAGGCAATTGATGATATTGAAGGAGATATTACTTCAAGAATGATTATCAGTGGTGAAGTGAATAATCAAGTTCCAGGCGTTTATCAAATTGTATATACAGTCAGTGATAAAGATGGTAATATAGGAAAAGCTGTAAGAAAGGTAACTGTTTTAGAAAATGATGATAACTAATATATTTTTATTGATTTGTGCAGGAGTGTTTGTTTATATTCGATTTATTCAAAAAGATGATATGATGGCTACGGCTATAAAGTTAGGGGCTTTTTATCCACCAGCTATTGTCGAGGATCATCAATATTGGCGTTTTATAACATGTCATTTTATACATGTTGAGATTTTCCATTTTTTAATGAATGCTTATGCTTTCTATCAATTAGGAAGATTCTTTGAAGCATTATTGGGAAGTGTCTGTTATTTGTTTTTGATTTTAGTGTCAATGCTTTTAAGTTCATTGCTTTGTTATAGTGCTTCACAAATATCATCGCGATATTATTATACAATGACAATAGGGGCATCAGGGGTTGTCTATGGTTTCTTTGGTGCTATTATTGCTTTAGGATATTTAGTAGGTGGACCATTTATGTCTTTATTAGAGAGTTTTGCTTATGTCATTTTAATTAACTTAGCTTATACCTTGTTTGATCGCCAGATTTCTAAGACTGGGCATTTAGGTGGTCTTATTGGTGGGATTGTTGCAATTGTTATTTTATTAGCATTGAGGATTGTATGAGAATATTAGTTGATGGCGATGCTTGTCCCAATAAAACAGAGATAGCAGCCTTAGCAAAAAAGTATCACATTCCTATGCTTGTTTATATTGATTATGCCCATGAATTAGTTAACGATTATTATGAAGTGATTCAATGTGCAATAGGGCATGATAGTGTAGATTTAGTGATGATCAAAGATGTTCAAGTAGGAGATATTGCGATTACTCAGGATTACGGGTTAGCGAGTTTATTACTTGCTAAAGGAGCAACAGTGATTCATCCTAAAGGTATGATTATAGATGAACATAATATTGATAGTTTTCTTATGAGTCGCTTTATTGCGGCTAAACAAAGAAAAGCTCGTCAACGTTTAAAAGGTCCTTCAGCCAGAACAAAAGAAGATTGTGATAGATTTTTGGATGTTTTAGAAAAAACAGTGATAAAAACAAGTGATTTTTAAATAAAAATTTGATAAATATTGACAGTTGAAGATGTCAACGTTAAAATAAAAGTACAAACAAGGCAAAGTTGTTGAAAAACAATGACGCAAAACTATAGGGTCTAAACTTTTTAAGTATGACAGCCAGTTGCACTACAATAATGATTTTGTCGTGGACATATAAATTCATATGTTCACTTTTTTAATAAAATAGAGGAGAGATAGAATGAGGAAAGTTATAACAACATTGATTTGCTGCTTCGTTTTGCTGTTGAATACCATACCCATACAAGCAAAAGAGAAAATAAAAGTTGCTTTTCCAATTCAGCCGGGGTTGACTGAATTAACACAAGATGGGGAATTTACAGGATATACGTATGATTATTTAAAAGAATTAGAACGTTTTACAAATTTTGAATTTGAATTTGTTGTTTATGATAAAGAAGATGTTAATGATAATATTGTTGAGGCTATGGATGATGTAGCTAAAGGGAAAGTTGATATCATGGGTGGTATGGTTTATAGTGAATCTATGACAGATACTTATGATTATACAGCTACTAATTATGGAACAAGTAATATGGTTTTATATGTAACCTCTGATAAAGCTGAATTAAATGAAACAAGTATTTATTCAGCAAAAGAATTAACAGCTGGAGTTGTTTCTACAAAGAAGGTAGAAAACAAGAATTTAACAGAATTTGGTGAAACAAATGGAATAAAGTTTAAGCAAGTGTTTTATTCAAATATTGAAGATATGATTAAAGGTTTGCAAGCTGGTAAGATTGATGCAATGGTAGGAACTGATTTATCTATTTTAAGTGGGAACTATCGTATTATTGCTAAGTTTTTTCCACGTTCTTTCTATTTTGTAACAACGAAAGGGAAAACGAGTCTTATTTCTAAATTAAATAGTGCAATGATGGATTTAAATAAGGAACAACCTAATTTTATGAGTGAATTGCATGAAGAATATTTTTCTATGAAGAATGTTGAATTTAATTTAACAGAACTAGAAGAAAAGTTTGTGAAAGATAATCCAGTGATTGATGTTGCTGTATTAGGTGGGAGAGCACCTTATCAATCTAAAGATAATAATGGAAAATTGAATGGGATTACAATTGAACTATTGGATAATATAGGTAAGTTAAGTGGATTAAAGTTTCATTATGATTATGCTGAAACGTATGATGAGTATCAGGAACTTTTAGCTAAAAAGACTTATTTAATACAAGCTGGAGTAACTTATCCTTATTCAGATTGGAGTCAAGACTACTCTTTATCAAAATCTTTTTTAGAAGCGAACATGTCTTTGGTTATTAATGATAAAGTATCAAGTAGTGATTTAAAAGGAAAAAAACAAGCTTCAATCAAAGGTTTGCAATATAATGGTGAATTTCAAGGTGAGATAGAATATTATGAATCAACATTAGAAGCATTTAAAGCTGTCATGAATCAAGATGCAGATTATGCTTATATAAATAGTTATATTGCTGAATTTTATAACAGTTATTTTCAGTCAAATGATATAAGTATTCTTCCACAAGAAAAGAATCACAAACAAAATATTTGTTTCTCTATTCATAAAAGTACAGGAACAACACTATTAAGTATTATTAATAAAGGTATTGATGCATCATCTTATAAAATGCAGGATATTATTTTTAGAAATGCAACATATGTTAAAGATAATACATCATTTAGTGATTATGTTAAAAATAATCCTGAGCAATTTTTATTAACGATTACTATTATTTTAGGTTTGAGTGTCTTTTTTAGATATTATATGAATAAGAAAAACAGTAAGAAAATTCTAAGAGAATATGAGCGTTTCCAACAAATCAGTGATTTATCAAAAGATTGTTTTATTGAATACAACGTGAAAAGTGATTGTTTAACATTAAGTGGTGGGGGAGCTAAGTTGATTTATCCTGAATCAACATATGAACAATATATTGAAAAGAAAGCGATTGGATATGAACAAGTTGAAAGATGTATTCAGACTCATAAAGGAATTGTTGTAGAAGAATATGTTTCATTTGTTGATGGATCAAGACATTGGCTTAAAATTATACTTCAGCCTATTTTAGATGATAATGGTCATGTCAATCGTGTTATTGGAAAAGCTACGGATATTCAAAGTGAAAAAGAAGAACAATTATTGTGGAAAGAATTAGCGCAAAAGGATGGATTAACAAATCTGTATAATTCTTCTGCTAGTCGTGAACAAGTTGAGAAATTATTAAAAGATGCTCCTGATAATGCAATTGCATTAATGATTATTGATGTAGATAACTTTAAGAATATTAATGATCAATATGGACATTATTCTGGGGACTTGGCTTTACAACGATTAGCTCAAGTGTTATCAAGTGTTGTTTACTTAGATGATATTGTTGGTCGTGTGGGTGGCGATGAATTTATTATTGCGATTAAAGAACCACAGAGTGAAGAAGTTATCTTTGATTATTATCAAAGTATTATTAATAAGCTAGAACAATATGATGATATCCTTACAACAATTAGTATTGGAGTTGCATTTTCTAAACAAGGAATGAGCTATGATGATATTTATCGAAAAGCTGATAATGCTTTATATGATGTAAAAAATCATGGTCGTAATGGCTGTAGAATTGCTAATGATTTATAGAATAGAAAAGAACGAACATCATGCTCGTTCTTTTTTTCGATATAAAAATAAACAGATATGGGTAATAAGACATTCACTGATAGGAAATGATAACCAAACACCAGTTAATGAGAATAATATTGATAAGATCATAACTAAAGGAATAACTATCAAACCACCTCTTAATAAAGAAATAAAAAATGAAGGCTTAAACTTTTGAACAGAAGCAAAATAAGAAACAAAAATCATATTAATACCTGCAAAAAAGAACCCAAAGAAATATAAAGGTAAGCCTTGTATCGCAATGTTCATCATCATAAAATTATTCTCACTGTTAAAGATAGAAATAATCCGTTGAGGGAAAAGCATAATGCAACTATAAACAAGCATAGAAACAATGAAAGAAGTCATTAAAGAATAACGTAAATAAGCTGACATCAACGAAGTATTCTTTTGGCCATGACTTTGACTAAGTAATGGCTGTACCCCTTGAGCAATCCCCGTATATAAAGAAGTAACAACCAAAGCTAAATTACTAATAATACCATAACTTGCCACCGCAATATTACCACCAATAGATAAAATAACCATATTAAATACAAAAACAATAATCCCACCAGATAACTCAGTAATAAAAGAAGGAATTCCAACACTTATTATCTGATAAACCTTATTCTTATTAATTTGACAAGGAAGATAATGAAAATAATTTTGTTTCCATAAAATATGTAAACCACAAATCAATAAAGTTATAATAGGAGAAAAACCAGTTGCTAAGGCAGCACCTACCATTCCTAATTGACATGGAAAAACTAATATATAATCAAAGACAATATTGAATAATGTTCCAAGTAACATTGCTATACTAGCCAATCTTGGATTGTTGTCATTTCTAATAAATGCCACAACAATCTGCTGTAAGATAAAAAATGGGGTAAAAATAATATAAGCCTTTAAATATGCTGAAGCAATCGGAATAATTTCTTGATTAGCACCCATAAAATGCATGATGTTTTCAGCAAACAAGAATCCCATAACAGCAATAGGTATAGAAATCATCAAAGCTAGCTTCATAGCGATACTAAAATATAAAGAAGCTTCTTTCGCTTTGTTTTGTACTTTTAAGATAGAAAAATGCGTGGCACTTCCCACTCCAATTAACAAACCAATCCCTGTAATAACATTATATAAAGGAATAATAAGATTTAAAGCAGCCAAACCCATACTTCCAACCCCATTGGCAATAAATAAAGTATCTGCAAGGATATAACAAGATAAACCAATCATACTTAACATATTAAAACTCACATACTTTAAAAATATGAATTGTCTTTTCATAAGCCACCTCCCTATGCTATAATAAACTATAGTCTAACCCTATAGTCAAGGAGAAATTTTATGTCACAATACTATCAAACCTATTATACAACTGGTGAATTTGCTAAACTTTGTCATACAACTAAAGAAACCTTATTTCATTATGATGAAATAGGCTTATTAAAACCCAAAATGATTAAAGACAATGGCTATCGTTATTATTTATCTATTCAATATTTTGAATTTGATTTAATTAAAGTCTTACAAGAAGCAAATATGTCTTTAAAAGAAATAAAAGCATTTATGATACAAAGAAATAATCAAAACTTTGTTAATATTTTACGAGAAAAATCACAGGAATTAGAAAATGAAAAGAAACGAATTGATAATATGCAATATCGTATTCAACAAGCTATTCAAATGACAGAATATGGAATGGAAATGCAACATATGGTACCATTTATTGAAGAATGTGAAGCTGAACATCTTTTAACAATTGCTGTACCTAATAAAGAATTAACTGATCGAGAAATGATGGATTATGTAAGTGAACATCTTGAATATTGTCATAGTCACCATTTAACTGAGGAATTACCTTTAGGAACAATTATTTATCAATCACAATTATTACAAAAGAATTATCAGGAAAATAGATATTATGTGAGATTAAATCAAGCTTTTGATGATCCTCGTTACTGGTTGAAGCCTCAAGGAATGTATGCAACTATTTTACATGAAGGGTTTTATGATACGATTGATGAATCTTTTCATATATTATTTGATTATATTGAAAAAGAAGGTTATCAGATTATTGGGGATGCTTATGAATATGAAATTCATAGTTATTTTACTTCATTAGATCAAGATCAATATTTAATTTCTTTATCTATTCAAGTAGACAAAAAATAAAAAATCATTTAATATGATAAAAAATGGAGGAAGATTATGAAGTATAAATTAATAGCGTTAGATTTAGATGGAACATTAAAAAATTCCAATAATGAAATTACTGAAAAAACAAAGAATGCTTTAATTAAAGTTCAAGAATTAGGAGTAAAAATTGTTTTAGCTAGTGGGAGACCTACACCAGGATTACGTCATGAAGCTAATGAATTGGAATTAGAAAAATATGAGGGATATATTTTATCTTTTAATGGTGCAAGAGTTGTTGATGTTAAAACAAAAGATACAATTTATGAACAAACATTAACTGTTGAAGAAGCTAAAAAGGCTTATGATCGTGCTAAAGAATTTAATCTTGCATGTATGACATATAGTCAAGATACAATTTTAACCGAAGATATTGGTGATGAATATGTTTGTGTTGAAGCTAAAATCAATGATATTGAAAAACAAAAAGTTGAATCTTTTAAAGCTTGTTTAAAAGATCCTATTCATAAAGTCTTATTAACTGGAAAGCCAGATTATGTAGCAAGTATTGAGGAAGAATTTAAGCAACCATTTGGGGATACTTTAAGTATTTATCGAAGTGCTCCTTTCTTTATTGAAGTTATGGCTCAAGGAATTGATAAAGCAGCGTCTTTAGATAGACTTGCTCAATCATTAGGAATTAAACAAGAAGAAGTTATGGCATTTGGTGATGGCTTCAATGATTTAAGTATGATTGAATATGCTGGTCTTGGGGTTGCGATGGAAAATGCTGTTGAAGGGGTTAAAGAAAGAGCGAATGTTATTACAAAATCTAATGATGAAGATGGAATTGCCTATATTTTATCACAAGAATTTGAAGGGGTTGAATATTAATGTTACCACAAGATCCAGCGATGTTGTTGAGTTATGTGAATATGAAATTAAGAGATCAATATGCTTCTTTAGATGATTTATGTGACGATTTAGATATTTCTAAGGAAGAAATTGTAGAAAAACTAAAATCGATAGACTATATTTATGATTTTGAAAAAAATCAGTTCAAATAAATTTTAAGCTGTGCTATAATTGGGGAAAATAAGTGGAGGATAAGAATATGTTAAAATTAGAACAGTTTCAAGAAGCAAAAAAGAGAGTCGATGAAGTCATTATTCCAACTCCCTTAATATATAGTGAAGCTTTTTCAAAAGAATGTAAGAATGAAGTATATATTAAACCAGAAAACTTACAAAGAACAGGGGCATTTAAAATTAGGGGAGCCTACAATAAGATTGTCAAGATGGATGATGAATCTAAGGCAAAAGGTTTAATTGCCTCATCGGCTGGAAATCATGCTCAAGGTGTTGCCTATGCAGCACATAAATTAGGCGTTAAGGCAACTATTGTTATGCCAAAACATACACCTTTGATTAAGGTTGAAGCGACACAATCTCATGGTGCAGATGTTGTTTTAGCTGGAGAGGTTTATGATGAAGCTTATCAAGCAGCTTGTGATTTACAAAAGAAACATGGTTATACTTTCGTACATCCTTTTAATGATGAAGATGTTATTGAGGGGCAAGGAACAATTGCATTAGAGATTTTAGAAGAATTACCTGATACTGATATTATTTTAGTACCAATTGGTGGTGGTGGATTAATTTCTGGGATTGCTTGTGCCGCAAAATTAATCAAACCAACAATTAAGATTATTGGGGTAGAACCAGAAGGTGCAGCTAGTGCTTTAGCAGCAATTAATGAAGATCAAGTTGTTGCTTTAAAAGAAGCAATAACAATTGCTGATGGAACAGCAGTTAAACAAATTGGGGAAGTAACGTTTGATTATATTAAAGAATTTGTTGATGGAATTATTACTGTCTCTGATTATGAATTGATGGATGCATTTTTGTTATTGGTTGAAAAGCATAAACTTGTAGCAGAAAATTCTGGTATTTTATCACTAGCAGCATTGAAAAAATTAAATGAAAAAAATAAAAAAGTTGTTTCTTTAATTAGTGGTGGAAATATTGATGTAATGACTATCTCATCAATGATTAATAAAGGGTTGATTGCTAGAGGTAGAATCTTTACATTCTCTGTACAATTACCAGATAAACCTGGTCAACTAGAATATGTTGCTAAAGTGTTAGCTCAATGTAATGCGAATGTTATTGGGGTTGATCATAACCAATTTAAAAACTTTGCTCGTTTCTCTGAAGTAGAATTACGTGTTACTTGTGAAACAAATGGGGAAAGTCATATTCAAAAAATCATTGATACATTTAATGAACAAGGTTATACAATCACAAGAATTAATTAATTATTTGATAAAGGTTCAAATCTTTTTAACAGATTTGAATCTTTTTTTTAAATAAAAAGAAAAATTGAATTTTTTTGCGTATATAAGTAGTAGGGAAGGTTTTTTTGTACATATGATCTTTAGCACTCTTTTTATGTTTTTTATATCTATTTACTATAAGCAAATATTGTTGTATAATCTTTGTATAAGAGATCCTTCCCTAGAAAGAAGGTGTTCTATGACCACAAGTGTTCTAGAAAAAAGTTTGTCCTATGATGATCTCATTGCCTCGCTTAGGCTGATTGATGATGACTTTATGAGAATCATCTTCAAGAATCAGGATTGTATTCAGCTCCTCTTGGATATTATCCTTGATGAGCATGTGGAAATCATTGAGAATGATTCCCAGTATGACCTTAAGAATCTCCTTGGCAGGTCACTGACAATTGATGTATTGGTTAAAGACAATAAAGGAAATTACATCAATATCGAAGTACAGAGAGATGAAGCAGGTGCCCATCCCAAGCGGGCAAGGTATCATCAGAGTCTGATTGATTCATTTCTAAGCTTTCCAAATGAGAAATGGAGAGAGATTCCAAAGACAATTGTTATATTTATAACGGAAGAAGATGTATTGGGATATGATCTACCTATCTATCATGTGAGAAGAAGGATTGTTGAAAATGGAGAGAGCTTTGATGATGAAACAGAAATCATCTATGTGAATGCATCGATACAGGATGATACTGAGCTAGGGAAACTGATGCATGACTTTATGTGCAAAGAAGTTGAGAGTATGAATTATGAAGTATTAAAGAAACGGGTAGGGTATTACAAAGAGAGTGAAGGAGGAAAGAGAGAGATGTGTGAAATCTGGCAGAAGATAAGAGATGAAGGAAAAATGGAAGGCTACGTCGAGGGAGAGATGAATAAAACGATTGAATTTATAAAGAAGTTAACTACGAAGAATGGTTGTACTATTGAAGATGCCATGGAATTATTGGATATTCCACCAGTTGAACGTCAACAATACCGACAAAGAATTGTTTCATAAATAATAATAAGATTCAAATAGACTATTTAAAGTTATTTGAATCTTTTTTTAATCATATAAAGAGAAAAACATGACGTTTAAAGAGAATCACAAACATAAAAGAATAAAAAGAATATAATGAATTTAGGAAAGGGATGAGACCAATGGATTGTGAATGTGTTAAAATGAATATATAAGGAGGACAATGATATGAACATTGTTATTGTGGATGATGAACCAATGATTTTAAATATCATACAAAAACAACTCCAATATATTCATGATAAAGATATTGAAACATACAGCTTTACAAGTATTCAAGATATGCAAAAAGCAAGAGTTCCTATTGATTTATTATTATTGGATATAGATATGCCTGACTGTGATGGGATTACTTATTCTAAAGAACATCGTGATATGAAGATTATTTTTGTAACAAGTCAAGGTCAAAGAATGAAAGAAGCATTTGGATATAATGTTTATGGTTTTGTAGAAAAAGATCATTTAAAAGAAGAATTGTGTCAAAAGGTTATTGAAGTGATTAAGGAATTAAAACAAGAAAGAACTATTGAATTAAAGACTGATTTAGGTTGTTTTCAATTTTATTTGAAAGATATTGTTTATGGACAATATTTATCAGATCGTAGAATTAGTTTTGTAGTTAATCAAAAATCGTATATTTATAAAGGAAAAACGTTTAAAGAGTTTGTTGAAATGTTAGGTGATGGATTTTATTTTATTGATAGAGATACTTTTATTAATATGGATCATGTGATTGGAATTGTTAATAATCAAGTAATCTTAAAAGATATTCATCAAAAATTAATTATAAGTTCAAGAAGGCAAAAAGAAGTTAAAGATATCTTCTTGAGGAGGAAAAGAAAATGACATACCTCATATTTTATATCAGTGGGTTATTTTATGTTTTAGGTTTAACATTTAGTGTTTATCCTTTCCTTCATCAAAAACGATCAGTTCTACAAATTATTATATTACTATGTGTTTATTCAATTCTTTATTTTCTTATCAGTCAAACAATCTTAATATTTGAACAAAGTGTCCTCATTTATGTATTAACCATTCTACTAGATTGGTTAATGATGAGTTGGCTTTATGGTAAGCTGGAAAAATGGATTATGTTTTATACAACTTTTTATCTATGTCAGTATCTTATAGTTTTTAGTATAATAACTCAAGTTTTAAGAACAGTTCATTTACAACCAGTTTTATTTGTTAGTTTACTTGCTAATGTAATTATTGTTGTAGAAATCAAGATTTTGAATCAATATCATATGATGGCAGATTATAAATTGGTTCAAGAACATGAACTTATTTATGATTTAATTAATTTTTTAATGATATCCATTGTTTATATCTTTTATAGTTTTAAAGGAAGTTCATTACAAAGTAGATATATTATCTTTATTTATCTATTATTAATGAGTTTATGGATTTATTTACTGATGATAATGAGTCGAAGTTTTTGTTTGGCGAAAGAAAAAGCAGAATTAAAAGTCATGAATATGTATAACCAAAATGTTGAAGATTATGTTATGCGTTATATGCAAAGTCATGAACAAATAAGAAAACTAAGACATGATTTAAAAAATCATCTATTCATATTAAAGAACTTAGATAATACTCAACAAATTCATGAATATTTAGATCAATTATCATCAAATATGCCATTACTTTTAGAAAACCAAGAAACACTTAGTGGGAACCCATATATTGATGCTTGCTTAAATATTAAAAAACAAACATATCCCGAAGTTAAATTTCAATGGGATTTACAAGTGCAGGATTTAAATATGCCATGTACTGATTTATGTTCGCTCTTATTTAATTTATTAGATAATGGCGCAACAGCAGCTATGAAAGTTCAAGGAAGTGTAGAATTACAAATGATTTATAATCAAGGAAATCTTTTGATTAATGTAAGTAATGATTGTTATGAAGAACCTGATTTTACATCACATGAGGATAATCATGGTTATGGTTTAAAGATTATCCATGAAATTGTTTATAAGTATAAGGGGGCTATTGAAATGCGTTATACTGATCATAAATTATATGTGGAGATTTGTTTAGAAGTATGAGTCAGACTATGAAGAAATTTTTGAGTATCTTTGTTATTGCAAGCTTACTCATAACAATAAGTACTTCATCAAGTCCCCTCATTATATCAATGTTATCAATGTTTACAAATACAATATTTAATATCCAATTTGGATTATTCTTAATGATTGTGTACTTTATTATTGTACAAAAATATGAAGTCAACATAAAAGATATACAAACAATGATATTGACTTGTATTTTATTACTTGTCTTAAATCTATTTATTAATAACACAGCTTTTTCTACAATGAATGATTTATATTTAGTAAGAGATAGTTATCTTATAAGTATGATATTATTTAATGCTGGATTATGGTTGAAGAAGAAAGGCATATCAATAAATTATCATTATTTATTGATAATGATTTGTTTAGTGATTATTGGAATAACCTTTATTGAGTATCAACTAAATAGTACTTTACATTTTATTGGAGTTGGAATTGCACAATTGATTATGTTGTTTTGGTTAAATTGCTTACAAGAACATCATCAAGTTGAAAAGAAAGATATAATGATTCACTTATTAATATTAGTTGTTATCATCACTATCTTACTACAAGGTTATACAACAGATATTATATTGATTACATGCGTCCATCTTTTGACATTATGTTTCATTGAATTTATGAGATTTGTTCTTCCCAAAAAATATCAAATCTATCAAGGCATCATCTTTGTTATTATCTTTATGATTTTAAATGTTTATATTCTTCCAATCCATCATAATTCACTTCTTATTTTCAATGAATTCATTAGACAATCATCAATTGTTCTAACTGGTTTAGCTATATACAGTTTAAAAAATAAATATGCAAGTATTATTATAGCTATAGGTTTAGGAAGTATTGTTATTTTTAATCTTCTCATGTCTAGTCAACTTTCTATGGACATAGTTATCTCTATAAGTAATGCTTTAACATCAATGGGAATCTTATGGATATATCCAAAAGCTATAAAATCAAGTTATAAACTTTGTTTATTAGCTGTCGCTATGTTTATTATATTGATGTTCATTTATGTGATACGTATGGGAGGATAAAAAAGCGAATATAGTGATTGAATAAATTTTGCATTTCATGTATTTTTTTCTTGAATATTATAGATATTTCTACTATACTATATAGGAATAAGGAAGGAATGAGGAAAAATGACAAAAAACACTCTTTTTAAAAGTAGCTTTAATCAATTCAGTGTTGTTAAAAAAAGTCCTTTTTTCCCATTTTTTATATTTGTTTCATAAACATATCATTTTATTTGATATGTTTTTTTATGAAAGTCATTAATCAATTTAAGGAGGACGAATTATGCCAAAAAGAGATGACATTAATACTGTATTAGTGATTGGATCAGGTCCAATCATCATTGGACAAGCTTGTGAGTTTGATTATTCAGGGACACAAGCATGTAAAGCTTTAAGAAGTTTAGGTTATAAGATTGTGTTAGTGAATTCCAATCCAGCAACAATCATGACAGACCCAGAAACTGCCGATGTCACTTATATTGAACCATTAAATTTAGAAAGATTAACTCAAATTATTGAAAAAGAAAGACCAGATGCATTACTTCCTAACTTAGGTGGGCAATCAGCATTAAACTTATGTTCTGAATTAAATGAAGCTGGCATTTTAGAAAAATATAATGTGCAAGTCTTAGGAGTTCAAGTTGATGCGATTGAACGTGGTGAGGACCGTTTAGAGTTCAAGAAGGCTATGAATGAACTAGGAATTGAAATGGCAAAAAGTGAAATTGCTAATACGGTAGATGAAGCTTTAGCAATTGCTGAAAGACTTGGTTATCCTGTTGTTGTTAGACCTGCTTATACAATGGGTGGTGCCGGAGGAGGACTTGTTTACAATGTTGAAGAATTGAAAACAGTTGTTTCTCGTGGTTTACAAGCAAGTTTAGTTCATCAATGTTTGATTGAAGAATCAATCTTAGGATGGGAAGAATTAGAAGTCGAAGTAGTTAGAGATGCTAAAAACAACATGATTACTGTTTGCTTCATTGAAAATATTGACCCATTAGGTGTACATACTGGAGATTCTTTCTGTAGTGCTCCAATGTTAACAATTTCTCAAGAATGTCAAGATCGTTTAAAAGATCAAGCATTTAGAATTGTTGAATCAATTGGTGTTATTGGTGGAACAAACGTACAATTCGCCCATGACCCAGTCACAGATAGAATTTGTGTTATTGAAATCAATCCAAGAACATCTCGTTCTTCAGCTTTAGCCTCTAAAGCAACAGGATTCCCAATTGCTTTAGTATCAGCTATGTTAGCTGCTGGATTAACATTAGATGAAATCCCATGTGGAAAATATGGAACATTAGATAAATATGAACCTGATGGTGATTATGTTGTGATTAAGTTTGCAAGATGGGCATTTGAAAAATTCAAAGGTGCTGAAGATAAACTTGGTACACAAATGAAAGCTGTTGGAGAAGTTATGAGTATTGGTAAGACTTATAAAGAAGCTTTCCAAAAAGCTATCCGTTCTCTTGAAATTGGTCAATACGGATTAGGATATGCTAAAAACTTCAATGAATTATCAAAAGAAGAATTATTAAAGATGTTAACTGTTCCTACAAGCCAAAGACAATTTATTATGTATGAAGCTTTAAGAAAAGGAGCAACAGTTGAAGAATTATTTGAATTAACTCAAATCAAACATTATTTCATTGAACAAATGAAAGAATTAGTTGAAGAAGAAGAAATGATTAAAACATACCAAGGAAAAGATTTACCTGTAGATGTTTTAAGACAAGCAAAGAAAGATGGATTCTCTGATAAATATTTAAGTCAAATCTTAAATGTAGAAGAAAAAACAATTAGAGATGAAAGATTAGCTAATGGTATTAATCAAGCTTGGGAACCAGTGCATGTCAGTGGTACAGAAAATAGTTCATATTACTATTCAACATATAATGCCGAAGATCATAGTGATATCCATCATGATAAACAAAAGATTATGATCTTAGGTGGAGGTCCAAACAGAATTGGTCAAGGAATTGAATTTGACTATTGCTGTGTACATGCTGCCTTAGCATTAAAGAAATTAGGATTTGAAACAATTATTGTTAACTGTAATCCAGAAACAGTTTCAACAGACTACGATACATCTGATAAATTATACTTTGAACCATTAACATTAGAAGATGTATTAAGTATTCATGATAAAGAAAAACCAGTTGGGGTTATTGCTCAATTTGGTGGACAAACACCATTAAACTTAGCTTCTCAATTAAAAGAAAATGGTGTCAATATCTTAGGAACAACTCCTGAAACAATTGATATGGCAGAAGATAGAGATTTATTCAATGCTATGATGGAAAAATTAAATATTCCTATGCCAGAATCAGGAATGGCAGTCAATGTAGAAGAAGCATTAGAAATTGCTAAACGTATTGGTTATCCACTAATGGTAAGACCTTCTTACGTATTAGGTGGTAGAGGAATGGAAGTTGTTTATGATGATGAATCATTAGAACAATACATGAAAGCTGCTGTTGGAGTTACACCTGATAGACCAATCTTAATTGATAGATTCTTAAATAATGCAATGGAATGTGAAGCAGATGCTATTAGTGATGGTGAAAATGTCTTTGTTCCAGCAGTTATGGAACATATCGAATTAGCTGGTATCCACTCAGGAGATTCAGCATGTATCTTACCATCTCGTCATATCCCAATGAGACACTTAGCAACAATTAAAGAATATACAAAGAAAATTGCAAAAGAAATGAATGTTCGTGGTTTAATGAACATGCAATATGCAATTGCCGATGATAAAGTTTATGTCTTAGAAGCTAATCCAAGAGCTTCAAGAACAGTACCTTTGGTATCAAAAGTATGTAACATCAACATGGTTAAGATTGCAACTGATATCGTAACAAGAGAATTAACTGGTAGAGATTCTCCAGTTCCTACATTAACAGAAAAGAAAATTCCTCATATTGGGGTTAAACAAGCAGTCTTCCCATTCAATATGTTCCCTGAAGTCGATCCTATCTTAGGACCTGAAATGAGATCTACAGGTGAAGTTTTAGGACTTGCAAGTTCTTATGGTGCAGCAATGTACAAGGCTGAAGAAGGTGCTAAAACAATCTTACCAACTGAAGGAAAAGTTTTATTCAGTGTTAATGATTTAGATAAACCTCAAATCGTTGATTTAGCAAGAGGATATTATGATGCTGGATTTGAAATTGTAGCTACTGGAAATACTTATAAATTAATTAATGAAGCAGGAATTCCAGTAACTAAGATTAAGAAAATTCATGAAGGACAACCAAATATCTCAGATGCTTTAATCAATGGAGATTTAGCAATGATCGTCAATACACCTCATGGTAAACAAAGTGCTCATGATGATAGTTATATCCGTAAAACAGCTATCAAGATGAGAATTCCATATATGACAAATATTGCTGCTGCAAAAGCATCATTAGAAGGTATTATGGAAATGAAGATTCATGGTAGCCATGAAGTCAAATCATTACAAGAATATCACAAAGCAATTAAATAATTATCAAAAAAGTCACAGTTTATGTGACTTTTTTGTTTGAAAAGATAGCTTATATTGCCAGAAACTGGTGAAATGTTGACTATATTTTAATATTTCAGTATAATATGGAAGTATTAATTTCTAAAAAAGATGATTAGAGGAAGAAAAAATGAAATATTTGAAAAAGGGAAAGTATATCATTGGTTGTTTAGTTATCGTTTTGATTGGATTTTTATTTGTTCGTATTTTTACTTATCACCCAGTAAAATCACATATTGAGATAGAAGCTGGGGCAAAAGAATTAAAGGTTTCAGATGTTTTAGAAGATCAAGATGCTAAGGCTGTGATTAAAAATAATCTAACAACTGAACAGTTAAAGACAGTAGGAGAATATGAAATTCAAGTTATCGTTGATGATAAAGAATATACATGTGCAGTGAATGTGAAAGATACTACAGCTCCAAAAGCTGTTCTTCAAACAGTAAAAATCTATCAAAATCAAAAGATTGAACCAAAAATGTTTATTAAAGAAGTTCAAGATGTTTCCAAAGTTAGTATTAAGTTTAAAGATGAGGTCAAGACATCAAGTCTTGGTCAACATAAAGTTACACTCATTTTAGAAGATCAAGCAAAAAACAAAAGTGAAGTCACAGGTGAATTAAATATTATGAAAGATAAAACACCTCCAGTGATTAAAGGAACAAAAGATATTATTGTGACAAAAGGAAAGACAGCTTCTTATAAAAAAGGAGTTACTGTTAGTGATAATGTTGATAAAGATATTGAACTAGAAATTGATTCTTCAAAAGTAAATCTAAATAAGGTTGGAAGTTATAAAGTTGTTTATAAAGCTACAGATAAAGCTGGAAATACAACAAAAAAAGAAATTAAAGTAACTGTTGAAGCACCTGTACCTAAAGCATATAATTTAGAAACTGTTTATAAAACAGCAGATGCAATATTAAAAGGGATTATTAATGACAATATGACCCAAAGACAAAAATGTCAAAAAATTTATAATTGGATTCATGGACATATAGGATATGTTGATTATTCTGATAAATCATCTTGGACAAAAGGAGCTATGGATGGTTTTAATAATCGTAGAGGAGATTGTTATAACTATTTTGCAATGAGTAAAGCATTGCTTACTAGAGCTGGAATTGAAAATATTGATTTAAAGGCTACAAAACATAAACATTATTGGAACTTTGTAAAGGTTGAAGAAGGCTGGTATCACTTTGATACAACACCTAGATGGGATCATCCAAATTTATGCTTAAGAACAGATGCTTGGATGAATAGCTATTCAGTGAAAAATGATAACTGTTTTTCATATGATCCTGCCAGTAAACCAGCCTCTGCAAAACGTTAGGTTGATTATATGAAATTAGGAATTATAGGTGGTTTAGGGCCTTTAGCCTCCTCATATTTTTATGAACTTTTAACAAAAATGAGTGATGTTCATCATGATCAAGAACATTTAGAAATATATCTACACTCTTGTCCACGGATTCCAGATCGTACAGAATATATATTAGATCATCATAAGCCTAGTCCTATTCTTGAGCTTATTCAAGTTGCAAAGGAGTTAGAAGCTGCTGGTGTTGATATGATAGCTATTCCATGTATTACTGCACATTATTTTCATGAGGAATTATCTCAGGTAGTAGATATTCCAATTATTCATTTGATTCAAGAAGTAAGAAACTATATCTTAAGAAAACAAGTGAAAAAAGTTGGAATTATGGCAACTGATGGAACAATTCAAAGTCAAATTTTTCAAAAAGAATTAAAGGAGTATAATATTGATTGTTGTATTCCAAGTATTGAATATCAAAAAGATGTAATGCATATTATCTATGATAATGTGAAATGTGGAAAAGCGATTGAAATGAATTGTTTTTATGGAATAGAAAAGGATTTATTGTTAAAGGGAGCAGATTTAATTATTTTAGGATGTACAGAATTATCAATCGTCAATAAAGAAGAAAAGCTAGATTCATTGTATTTAGATGCAATGGAATTATTATCAGCGGTAGCTTTACAAAAATGTCAAATACCAATAAAAAAAGAATATCAATATTTGATTAAATAAGGGGAAAATATGCAAACAAATGTATTAGATTATTTAGAAAAAACAGTAAAACTTGTGCCAAATAAAATAGCATATGCAAATGAAAAAGAATCATTAACCTTTATTGAGGTTTATAACTCAGCTAAGTCAATTGGTTCATATATTGCATCTTTTCATTTATGTAAACAACCAATTGTTGTTTACATGGAAAAATCACCATCAGCCATTAGTGCTTTCTTTGGTGTTGTTTATAGTGGTAATCATTATGTACCGATAGATGAAGAAATGCCACAATATCGAGTTAAATTAATTTTTGATACATTACAACCACAAATGGTTATATGTGATGATAATACAAAAGCTTATTTAGATGAAATGAATTATAGTGGAAAAGTTTGTTTATTTGATGATATTAAAACATATACAATTGATATGTTACAATTACAACATATTAAAGAACAAACTTTGGATATTGATCCACTCTATATAGTTTTTACTTCTGGATCAACAGGAGTTCCTAAAGGGGTTGTAGCCTGTCATAGAAGTGTTATTGATTATATTGAAAACTTATCAGAAGTCTTACAAATTCAAAGTGATACAGTTTTTGGTAATCAAGCTCCACTTTATTTTGACGCTTGTTTAAAAGAACTTTATCCAACACTTAAATTTGGAGCAACAACATATCTAGTGCCAAAGAAGTTATTTATGTTCCCTGTTCAATTGATTGAATATTTAAATGAACATAAAATTAATACTATTTGTTGGGTTGCTTCAGCATTATCACTTGTTTCTGGTTTTAAAACTTTTGAGACAGTAACTCCTAAATATTTAAGAACAGTTGCTTTTGGTAGTGAAGTGTTTCCAATTAAACAATATAACGAATGGAAAAGAGTCTTACCAAATGCTAGATTTATTAATCTGTATGGACCTACAGAAGCAACAGGGATGAGTTGTTATTATGAAGTTAATAAAGAGTTTTCTATTGATGAAGTCATTCCTATTGGAAAACCTTTCCATAATACAGAAATCTTACTTCTCAAAGATGACAATACCCTAGCAAAAGGTCATGAGGTTGGAGAAATTTGTATTCGTGGAACTGCTGTTACATTGGGTTATTATAATAATCCAGAAAAGACAAAAGAAGCATTTGTTCAAAATCCTTTAAATCAGGCGTATATTGATATTATTTATCGTACTGGTGATTTGGCTTGTTATAATGATGAACATGATTTGATTTTTATTTCAAGAAAAGATTATCAAATTAAGCATATGGGTCATCGTATTGAACTAGGGGAAATTGAATTAAATGTTCATGAGTTAGAAGGAACGGTTCATAATTGTTGTATTTATGACCAAGACCAAGAAAAAATTATTTTATATTACGTGGGTAATAAAGAAACGAAAGAAGTAAAAGCTTATTTAAAAGCTAAATTACCACGTTATATGTTACCAAATCGTGTGATTAAATTAGAACAAATGCCACTCACACCAAACGGTAAAATAGATAGAAATTATTTAAAAAAACTATATAAAGAAAAGGGGAAAATTTAAATGGATGAATTGTTAGAAATTTTAGAGGATTTACATGATGATGTTGATTTTACAACTTGCACAACTTTAATAGATGATAAGATTTTAGATTCTTTTGATATTGTGACAATTGTAGCGGAAGTGAATAATGTTTTTGATGTTCAAATTCCTGCCGAAGAATTAAAACCAGAAAACTTTAATTCAGCAAAAAGTTTATATGCATTAATCGAACGTTTGGAAGAAGAATAGTATGTTATTTACGACTTATCAATTTGCTTTATTTGTTTTTGTTTTATTTGTCATTTATTATCTAGTGAATAAAAAATATCAATGGATTATTTTACTTATTGGCAGTTATTTGTTTTATGCTTATGCAGGAGTGAGTTATTTATTTTACTTTTTAACTACAACTCTTTCAACATATTTGATTTCACAAAGAATTAAAGTTGTAAAACAAAGACAAAAAGAATATATGTCACAACATAAAGAAGAATTAACAAAGCAAGAAAAACGTCAATATAAAGAAGCCATGAAGGCAAAACAGTGGCATTATTTGCTTTTATGTTTATTATTTAATTTTGGTGTTTTAGCCGTTGTTAAATATACTGATTTTATGATTGGAAATATCAATGGGATTATTGGTTTATTTAATGGTCAACCATTATCTTTTATGAATTTTGCTTTACCAATGGGAATATCTTTTTATACTTTCCAGACAATGAGTTATATTATTGATGTTTATCGAGGAACTTGTCAGGTTGAAGATAATGTCTTTAAATTAGGTTTATTTGTTTCTTTCTTTCCACAGGTTATTCAAGGACCAATTAGCCGTTTTAATGATTTATCACAAACCCTTTATCAAGAACATGATTTTGATTTACGTCAAATTCATTTTGGATTTCAAAGAGTTTTATGGGGATATTTTAAGAAATTGGTGATTGCTGATCGTATTTTAGTTGCTGTAAATACTTTGATTGGTGATCCATCAACTTATGACGGTATCTTTGTTTTGGTTGGAATGGTTTTCTATGCTATTGAGTTATATGCAGATTTTACTGGAGGAATTGATATTACGATTGGGGTTGCTCAAATGTTTGGAGTTCATTTAACTGAGAACTTTGAACGACCATATTTCTCTAAAGATATTGCTGAATATTGGCGTAGATGGCATATCACTATGGGAACTTGGTTTAAGGATTATATCTTTTATCCATTATCAATTCATAAGAGTATGCTACATTTTTCGACTTGGTGTAGGAAACATATGCCAGGAGGATTAGGAAAAAGAGTACCAGTTTATGTTTCTAGTTTTATTGTTTGGTTTGCGACTGGGATTTGGCATGGAGCAAGTTGGAACTTTATAGTCTGGGGATTATTAAACTGTTTGGTTATTTGTGTAAGTGAGGAATTTAAACCATTTTATAAATGGTTCCATGAACATTTTCATGTTTCAGGTAAGTTATATTTTAGATTATTTCAAGTTATGAGAACATTCTTATTGATGAGTTCATTAAGAATATTAGATTGTTATAGAAATGTACCATTATCTTTTTCTATGTTTGGATCAATGTTTACTGATTTTCATATTTCAGAGTTGACTGGTGATGCTTTATTGCAACTGGGATTAAGTCATATTGATTATATGATTTTAATTGTTGGTGTGATTATTTTAATAACATTTAGTCTTATTCAAAGAAAAGGTAGTGTTAGGGAAAAATTAAATCAAAAACCAATAGTAAGTTTTGTGGTTGATTATGTTTTAATTTTTGTTATTGTTTTATTTGGAGCTTATAGTATTGGCTATGATGCAAGTCAATTTATCTATAATCAATTTTAAGGAGGAGAGGAATGAAAAAAGTTATTATACTTATGCTATCATTATGCCTTATATTGACATCATTCTTTCTTCTTCAAAAGTTACTTATTCCTAAATATATAAGTGATGTTCCTGAAGGAAGTTTAATTGAAGAATATTACAATGAAAAAGTTTTTGATCATGATGTTGTTTTCATAGGTGATTGTGAAGTTTATGAAAATATTTCACCTGTTCAATTATGGAAAGATTATGGTATAAGTAGTTATATTCGAGGTAGTGCTCAACAATTGATTTGGCAATCATATTATCTCATGGAAGATACATTACGTTATGAAAAACCAGATGTTTTTGTTTTCAACGTATTATCAATGAAATATGGAGAGCCGCAAAACGAGGCTTATAATCGTTTGAATCTTGATGGAATGAAATGGTCAAAAAGCAAATGGAATGCAATTGAAGCATCAATGACTGATGAGGAGTCAATGATTGATTATCTTTTTCCACTTCTTCGTTATCATCAAAGATGGTCAGAATTAACAAGCGAAGATTTTCAATATATGTTTGCTAAAAAACCATTAGTTTCGCATAATGGATTTATCATGCGTGCTGATGAATTACCAGTTAAAACAATTCCTAAAGATCAACCTTTATCAGATTATCAGTTTTCAAAAACATGTTATGAATACTTAGATAGAATGGTGAAGTTATGTAAAGAGAATGGAATTAAGCTGGTTTTAATGAAAGCTCCAAGTTTATATCCAAGTTGGTACGATGAATGGGATAAACAAATGGTTGATTATGCTAAAAAGAATGATTTATTATATGTGAATTTCTTGGATAGTATTGAAGAAATTGGTTTGGATTTCAATCATGATACATATGATAGAGGATTACATTTAAATTTAAGTGGTGCTGAAAAATTATCACATTATTTTGGTAAGATTTTACAAGATAACTTTAATTTAAAGAATCGTCAAAATGATGAATCAATTCGTCAAATTTGGCAAGAGAAAGTTTCAGACTATAACAAAATGAAAGATGATCAATATGCTCAAATTAAAAAATACGGTTATCTAAAAGGTTATGGGGCAAAAACTCAAGGAGGAAAAGAAGAATGAAAAAAATAATTTGTTTATTAGTCGTTTCAGTGTTTTTCTTAGTGGGATGTTCTCAAGATAAGAAAACAACAACATCAAAAACAAATGAAAGTCAAGGATATGTATTTAAAGTTAAAGATGTAGATATTGCGATGAATGAAAAAACTGATGATTTTATAAAATCATTGGGAAAAGAATTAGAATATTTTGAAGCACCTAGTTGTGCATTTAAGGGATTGGATAAAACATATACATATGCTGGTTTCCAATTAAAAACTTATCCAAAAGATGAAGTAGATTACGTGAATGCGATTGTTTTAACAGATGATACAGTTAAAACAGCTGAAGGTATCTGTATTGGTGATAGTAAAGATCAGGTTGTTGAAAAATATGGAAAAGATTTTAAAGAAAAATCAGGAGGATATGTTTATACAAAAGGTAAATCAGAACTAGAATTTATCTTTGATGGTGATAGTGTAAGTGCTATTACTTATACAGCTATTACAAAATAGCAAAAAAGGATCAATTGATCCTTTTTCTTTTACTCAAAATAGAAAAGTTCTTCAAAAGTTTTATCTAATGCAATACACAAGATTAAGGCTAGTTTGGCTGTTGGATTAAATTGCCCAGTTTCAATTGAACTGATTGTTTGTCTAGAAACACCTACCATTTGTGCTAATTGACTTTGTGATATATTTTTTTCACTTCTAGCTTCTTTTAAGTGATTTCTTAAGATTAATTTATTATTCATATCATATTCCTAAAATAACACTTTCATAATATCAATAAAACGCATAATATATAAGAAAATCCAAACAGCTGATATAAAGATAGTTGTTTTATCTTTAGTATAATAACCTTTAATACCATAAAAACAAAAAAGAAAAGGAATAATTAATAAAAAGCAAATATCAGTTATAATTGTATCACCACTTAAAAGAAAAGCCATTATCATCAAAAACATAGCAATCAACATCATCATTGTAAAACCCTTAAATAAAGCTCTACTTTCAAAAAACACTTTTCCTTCATCCTTTTCATTTTGATATCGTCTTAAAATTTCTTCTTTATTCATTGTTTAGCCTCCTACCATATAATCATCCATACTTTAGCAATAGTAAAACATGTTACAATAAAAAACATAAGTCCAAGAATAAAACTCCATTTATTCCTTATATAATAATAACGTGTCCAACCATAAATACAAAGAAAAGTCGAAAAGAGAGTAGCAGATGTATAAAATATTTCAGCTTGTTTTGAACTTTGAAAAGACAAGATCATCATTAAAATACAAGAAATAACAAAAATAATAGAAGAATATTGAGTTGTTTTATTATCAATATATTCATTAATTTCATCATTCTTTTCTAACTGACTTCTTTTTAAAACTTCATTTTTATCCATAAAATTTCCTCCTTGTACATCATTTTTAGATATCTTGATTTATTATTGACAAGTATTCTTTACATATATTATACCATGTCAAGTATACTTGTCAAAAGAAAAGATTCAAAATCTTTTAAATGATTTTGAATCTTAATCTAGATTAAGATAAAATTTTATGAATATATTTTGGTCTTTCTAACATCGGAATATCTAATAATTCCATAGCATCTTCAATAGTACAACCATTATTCGTAGTTAACTTCTTTATAAATTCAATCGTTTTATTCATCTCTCCTTCAATGTATCCTTCTTCTTTCCCATTCAAATTGTTAATGTCAATATAAATTTCACCAAAAATGTTAGTTTAAGTTTCACCAGTTTT
>OBJQ01000299.1_pt1 | contig 42643 bp, 40 predicted proteins | sample 1519921 | NCBI WGS metagenome assembly OBJQ01 (sample SAMN04209244, study PRJEB22552) | human gut metagenome | biome: gut; material: feces | host: Homo sapiens | place: USA: Oklahoma
TTTCTTAAAAAAAGTTAAAAAACTTTTCATTCACCCATATTATAGCACAAAGCAAACTTTTATCAATTACTTAAAGCAAATAAAAAAAAGAGCATTCACTCTTTTTAAATCGTATATGATAATAAATTATTTGAATTAAGTAAATCTTATCAAAAGAACAGATCATTTTATAATTTCTTTCAATATTTTTAATATTCTAGCTAAACCATCTTCATCAATCCGTCTACAAATCAAATCAGCAACATCTTTTAATTCTTTAACAGCATTACCCATAGCGACTCCAACATGACAGTATTGAATCATTTCTAAATCATTTATTCCATCTCCAAATGCATATGTATCATCTTTTGTTAAATTATAATACTCTAAAACTTTTTGAATTCCTACTGCTTTAGAAATTGTTGGAGAATACAATTCAAATGCATTTTCGCTACCATGTTCATCATAATTTACAACATATCCAAAATCATTTTTTATATAATCAATAACCTTTTCTCTATTTTCATCAGTTACATTTGCTTCTATTTTTAATGTCCTTTGAATCACATCATATTTATCAAACTCCGTTTTAAATTGACTAGCAAATCCTACTTTATCAAAAAAATCATATAAATCATTATTTTGATTATCAATATAAACATGTTTTGCTGTTTCAATCATATAAGAACAATCTAATTTTTCTAACATTTCCATTGTTTTTACTGCCAGTGTTGCATCCATTCGATCTTCATAAATAGATTGGCCATCAATTTCTACATAAGCTCCATTTGCTAATATATAGCCATCAAATCCAGCCTCTAAAATTTCCTGATTTAACATTGCTCTTGGACGACCACTAGATATAAATAATTTATGCCCTAATCCTTGTAACCTTTTCATTTCATCTTTAACAGTTTGTGGAATATCCACAATCCCTAAACGACTTTCTACCAATGTTCCATCAATATCAAAAAATAATACTTTCCTACTCATAAATCCTCCCATTTATATTTTCTCTATAAGCTTCCCATTTTTATCTAACAATTCTAAATAACTTTTAATTTGATAATCAGCTAACTGATTAATTTGCTCACGCTCAGCATCAGAATATTGATCCTCAATAACAACACATTCAATTCCTGCATTTTTAGCCGCTTCAACACCAATCAACGAATCTTCAAAAACCAAACAATCTTTTCTAGATACTTTTAAATCTTTCATCACACGTAAATAGATTTCAGGATTTGGCTTGATAGCTTTTGCATCTTCTCGTGTATAAACAAGCGTGAAATAATCATCAATATTTGCTTTAGAAATAATACGATGATTATGTTTTCGATAAACATCCATATTTGTACGCTTAGTTGTTGATGCAATAACAAGTTGATAGCCTAATTTTTTTAAACTTTTAATAAAAAGCTCAGCTCCTTCTTTGTAATCTACAACATGATGCAAATAATCCTGAGCTATTTCATAACGCAATGCATGAATGTCTTGAACACTCAAAGTTGATTGATACGTTTTTTTTAAATATGTGCAGTATTCTATATAAGGATTATCTGCCTGATCATTTTTTCTTAATACTTCATCACGTTTTCTTTGTACATTTTTAATTTCACTTTTTCCATCTTCACGTATTCTTTGAATCAAAGCTTCATCAACTTGATTCCAAATTCCGACTGAATCAATTAATGTTCCATCCATATCAAATATAATCACTTTTTTATCTTTCAACATCATTTATTCTCCTCAAAATCTCCAGTAATCTCTAAAATATTCCCATCCGGATCTTTAATATTAAAATACCAATAAGGCATATGAACATTGACATACATAAGTTTTGAGACTTCTCCAATATTTAATGATAAGAGTCTTTCATACTCAGCTTTTAAATTATCTACCTCAAAATTCAAAATCATTATATTATTCTTTTTTTCATCATCTTCAATAAAAAAATCATCAATATATGCTTGATTAAAATATTTATGATTTTCTATAATTTTTTGATCATATTCTTTATTATACAAAGAAACTGTTTGCCCACATTTAAATGTAACCCATCTTTCTTCATTCATATAAATAGGATCTTGTTGTAAAAGTAATTTATAAAAATTTATTGATTTTTCCATATTCTTAACACAAATATATGTTGTTCCTAGCCTTATCATAATTTTTCATTTTCCTTTATGTTTCTCCATTCATCTTCTAATATGACCATTATGATATCATCTGCATACTGTTTTCCATCCATAATAGCATCTTTTCTAACTCCTTCAACCTGAAATCCAGCTTTTTCATAAACTCTTTGTGCTCTATGATTAAAAGAAAAAACATCTAATTCTAAACGATGCAATTTTAACATTTCAAAAGCAAAATCTCTTGTCTTTTTTACCACCCATGTTCCAATTCCTTTTGAACAATTTTGACTATCAAAAATAACAATTCTAAAATTAGCTGATTTTGTTTGCCAATCTATTTCATTAATAACACTTTCTCCTATAAATTTTCCAGCTGGATCAATAATCATAAAATCATATCTATTCTTATCATCAATAATCCGATTATAATATTGAATAATTGTTTCATAGTCAAATTCTTCTAAAGTTCCTGTTAATCGATTAACTTCTTCATCTATTTTACCAAAGCAATCTTGATAATACTTTTTGGCTTGTCCCTTTTCAAAGGATTGAAGTCTATATTTGCCTTTCTCCCAGCTTATTTTTATTTTTTCCATTTTTCTCCCCACTATTAAATATAATTCTATTACTATATTTTACAGGTATCTTAATTAAATAACAATCTCAAAAATATATTTATATAATTTTTCATCCATTTAATAATCGATAGTCATTTGAAAATCAACTGCTAAAATATCATAAACAAAATCATAAGTATAAAAACGATAATGTTTATATAATGAACAATCAATATCTTTTCTAATAGGTAATTTTTCTATCCATCTACTTGCATTCACCATTACAAAACTACTTTGATAATCAGCATTGTTTTCAATCATTTCATAGGTATCTAATTCACAAGAAAAATAAGCCAATACTTGTTGAAAAACCAATTGATAAGAAATCCAATCTTTTTTATTTGTATTATTATAAATCAAATGTCCATTAATATCTCCACTCAAAGTTAACTGACCAAAATCATCTTGAATGAGCGTATTTAAATAAACACAATCTCGTCCTTGTAAAATACCTAATTCTGTTTGTATTGCTGTTAAAGTTTCCATAACTCATTCTCCATTTTTTTAAGATACAACTATTATGCCATCACTCTACTCCAATAGCAAGTTCTAAACATTTTTATAGAAATATGTTTCAAAAAAACAGGATTGAGAATATTAAAAAAGATGTGTATAATAAAATCAATTCTAAAAAATGAGTGGAGGGGAATATATGTTTGATTTAGAAGCAGAAATGATGTCTGTTTTAAGAGAATCAGAAGATCATGAATTATTAGAAACAATTTCTACAGCCAAAGAATTATTTAATGAATGCGTAGAAACTAAGAAAATTATTCCAACTGAAGAATCATACATCACAATATCAAAAATATTTATCGGTGCTATTTTTATTTTTCTTGTCTTATTTTTGCTATTTATCCAATCGAAAATCTATCCTCTTGCTGCATTTTGCTTTGCTATATCACTTTTTTTAATTATAATTGCCATAGTATTTTTTGTTGTCATGAATGTTGAAACCAATTGTTGGTTAGATTTCCTTGATAATGAAACTATTGAAAAAATAAATCAACTTATAGAAAAGCATAATATGAAAATTGTTGATACAGATGAAAAAATGTTTCTTAAAAAGAAACATAAAAAGATTATTGCTTTATCACATAATGTCTAAAAGAAAACCAAAAATCTCATACCTTTATATCATATTTTGACTAACATCTTCATATAAGATATTCCGCTTGATTCTATAAATTTTAATTTTGAAAATAGATATCCTATAAAATTCATATTATTCATTCTGTATTCCATCAATCAAAAAACATGTGCCCTTTTGACATATACCTATAGATTATATATTTTCTTTTTATTCATAAAATTGCTTGACCAATATGTTTTTAATCTCCATTGTGGAGCCATACCATCATCAACCCAATATTCATCCATTGAAATAATTTTATCATAAGCCTCTCGTAAAGCCATTTATTTCTGCTTACAAGAACGTACTCAAATAAAGCTTAAAATGTCTATTACTCAAACAAGCAACACAAATAATGTTGCTTGTTATTGTTTATATAATCTTACAATATTTTCAATGTGATGACTTTGTGGAAACATATCAACTGGTTGACAAATATCTACAATATATCCATGTTCTTGTAAATAAGCAATATCGCGTGCTTGAGTTGCAACATCACATGAAATATAAACGACTTTATCTGGAGCCAAGGTAATTAATTGATCTAAGAAAACTTGTGAACACCCTTTTCGTGGTGGATCAACCATGACTACATCAATATGTTTATTCTTTTTGGCAAATTCCACCATAAATTCACCTGCATCTTGACAAGTAAATTCAACATTTGAAATATCATTTCTTATTGCATTTTCCTTTGCATCTATAATAGCCTGTTCAACAATTTCTACTCCATATACTTTTTGAACATATTGAGCCATTGATAGAGATATTGTGCCAATCCCACAATAAGCATCTATAACCTCATCAGTTGGCTTTAACTCTGCAAAATCAATTGCTTTTTGATACAAATGTTCAACTTGAATAGGATTAACTTGATAAAAAGATTTTACTGAAATACGATAAGTATTTCCTAATAATTGATCTTCAATATAACCAGGACCATCTATTACCTTTACTTCATCTCCTAAAATAACATTATCATGTCTTGAATTTATATTTTGAATAACCGTTGTTAAATGAGGAAATTCTTTTTTTAAGGTTGAAATCAGATAATCAATCTTTTTAATTTTCTTTTGATAAGTAATGAAAACAAGCATTAACTGTTGAGTTGTAAATGCATATTTTACAAGGATATGACGAATATTTCCCTGATGAGTGACTTTATCATAAGGTGTTTCTTGAACCTCCTGTAAAAGAATACGAACACGATTAATCAATTGATTTGATGCTTCATTTTGAATATAACATTTATCCATTGGAACAATATCATTACTATGTTGCTTATAAAACCCTGTTACAATCGTATTACCTTGAGTTCCTATTGGAACTTGAACTTTATTACGATAATACCAAGGTTCTTCCATCATCAAACAAGGTTGAACTCCGACATGACAGTGCCCAATTCTTTCTAATGTATCTTTTACTCTTTTAGTTTTAAAATTTTGTTGACCAGCAAGTGATAAATGTTGTAAATGACATCCTCCACATTGTTTAAAAATAGGGCATAATGGGACTTGTCGATAAGGACTTGCTTCATAAATTTCAATTAATCTCCCTACTGCATAATTTTTTAATACTTTAATAATCTTTACTTTTCCTACTTCATTAACTAACATATTTTTAACAAAGATAGGAAAACTATCAACTTTAACAATTCCTTGACCATCATGTGTATAATCAATACACTTTGCTTCTATATATTCATTCTTTTTCATTCCTACCTCCAAAAAAAACGAGCATTGCTCGTTTATTTATTATTTAAAGTTTCTTTTGCTTTATTTGCACTATCTTTATCTCTTATTGAAGAAAGTGTATAAGAGAAATCATCATTTTGTACATTCTTTGTTCCATAGATTGGAAAATCTTCACTATTTTTAGAAGTTAAATATAAATTCACTTCATATTGATAAATATTATCAATCTTGCCAAAGAGTGTACTATATGTTTTCCCATTTTCTTTAGGTTTACCTACCAAACCATCCAATGTTTGAACTGTTTTTTCAGCAATCTGTTTTGCTTTCTTCGTACTCATACCATCTTTAAAGATAATATCAACTTTTAATTGACGACATTCTGTAGATAGTGATAAATCTTGTATTTCAGAATATTCTTTCTTCATAGTATCAATTGTCGCAGCTTGTAAATCCTTATTAATTGATACAATACCTTCACAACGTTTTCCATAAACAGGACCATCATTTTGTGAAGCAAAGAAAATATATGCGGCAAACGCAATCAATAAAACACCTAAACCAATTAATAAATAATGCCACCATTTCCATACAAACTTTTTCTTTTTCTTACTCATAGGTTGATTATCCTCATCATCAAAACTTTCAAATTCATCAGTATATTCATCTTGATTCATTGATTGAGCAGATTTTGCCATTCTCATACTCTCTAATTCATCAATATGAGAAGGTTGCTGGTATTGATCTTCAATATCATCATCTTCATCATCAAATTGAAATCTTTTAGCCATTTTCTCACCTACTTTCCACTATTGTATCAAAAATCATAAGAAATGTATAGGACATTATTGTACTCTAGCTTTTAATAATTGAATTAAAATTTGATTTGTTACTTTTGGATTCGCTTGTCCACCAGTCTTTTTCATGATTTGTCCAACTAAGAATCCAACTGCACGGTCTTTACCAGCAGCATAATCTTGAATAGATTGTTCATTTGCATCTAATACTTCATTAATAATATTTGTAAGTGTTGTTGGATCAGAAATTTGTTTCATTCCTTTTTCTTCAATAATCACTTCAGGATCTTTTCCTTCACTCATTAAACATTCAAAAACTTTCTTAGCCTGCTTTGATGAAATTGTTCCATCTTGGATGAATGAAATCATTTTTCCCAAATATGCTGGTGTTAATTTTGTTTGTTGAATAGTTAAATTTTCTTTATTTAAATAAGCTTGAACTTCACCTAATAACCAGTTACATACCAATTTATATTCTTGACAAGTTTGAATTGTTTCTTCATAAAAATCTGAAATATCTTTAGATGCAACTAAAATATTTGCATCGGTTTGTGGTAAGCCATGTTTTTCAATGTAAAGTTTAGCACGTTCATCTGCCATCATTGGAAGCTCATCTTTTATTTGCATAACCCATTGATGATCTAAACGAATAGGTAGAATATTAGGTTCTGTGTAATATTTATAATCAACAGCATCCCCTTTAGCACGCATGACAACTGTTTCCTTGCTATCTTCATCAAAACGTCTTGTTTCTTGTTTAACTTCGCCACCTTGAATTAAAACTTTTTCTTGACGCATAGCTTCAAACTCAATAGCTTTTTGTACATTTGAAATAGAGTTTAGATTTTTGATTTCAGTACGAATTCCAAACTCCTCGCTTCCAAAAGGTCGAATTGAAATATTAACATCACAACGCATTGAACCTTCTTCCATCTTAGCATCTGAAACATCAGTATATAAGAAAACCTGTCTTAATTTTTCTAAGTAAGCAGCAGCTTGCGCACCATTTCCAATATTTGGTCTTGTGACAATTTCAATCAATGGAATTCCAGCACGGTTATAATCAATTAATGAATAATCATCAAAGTGAAATTGTTTTGCTGTATCTTCTTCCATATGGAGACGTTCAATTTCAACTCGTGTCACTTCTCCATCCACTTCAATATCTAAGTACCCATTTCTTCCAATTGGTCTTTTATCTTGAGTAATTTGAAACCCTTTAGGTAAATCTGAATAATAATAATTCTTACGATCAAAACATAATAATTCATCAATTTCCATATGTAAAGCATGACAAACACGAATTGCAAATTCAACACCACGTTTATTTAAAACTGGCATTGTTCCTGTCATTCCTAAGTCCACTTCATTGACCATTGTATTCACATCTTCACCAAATGTCACTGGAGCAGCGGAAAACATTTTAGAATGTGTCTTTAATTCACAATGGACTTCTAATCCTATGACTTGTTCAAAATTCATCTTCTACCCCTCCCTCTTATATTGATTTTTAAAGTTAAGTGCATTTTCTAAAGCATAAGCGCAATTTAAGACTGTTTGTTCTTCAAAAATACGGCCAGATAAATTCACAGCAATTGGCATCCCATCAACAAAACCTGATGGTAAAGATAAACTTGGCGTTCCTGCAAAATTAGCAAGCGAAAGATGATTTTCTAAAATCAAATATTCATCGCTTAAACGATCATCATATGCTTCATCTACCTTAGGAGCAATACTTCCCCCATTAGGTGTTAAAATAATATCATAATCCTGATAAATTTTATTTAATTCTTCAACAATTAAACGTCTTACTCTTTGGGCTTTTCTAAACATTCTTTCTTGATTTTCTGTCGCAAGTGCTAAGTTTCCAAGAATAAAACGACGCTTAATATGATCACCAAAACCATGTGTACGAGAATTAATCATAACATCATCTGTGGTTTTTCCTGGTTGACGATTTCCATATTTAATTCCATCTAAACAAGAATGGTTACTTGTTGCTTCTGAATTGGCAATAATTGTATATGTAGGAAGCAATGTACGCATTAATTGTGTTGGCATAGTTACATTTTCAACAATAGCTCCCAAATTTTTTAATGTTTCAACAATACTTTCAAAATTTGCTTTGATTTCTGGATTTCTAATTTCATCACTAACTGATGTCAAAACAGCAATTTTTAATCCTTTAATATCATCAGTTAAGTTTTCTAAATAATGTGGTACTTCCTTAAAGCTTGAAGTCATATCACGATTATCACGACCTGCCATTGCTTCAGTCACAATCGCCATATCTCTGACATTTCTTGTAAAAGCCCCTACTGTATCTAAGCTTGAAGCATAAGGAATCACACCGTAACGTGAAATACGTCCCCATGTTGGTTTAAATCCAACAATACCACAAAATCCTGCAGGTTTACGGATTGAATCTCCTGTATCACTACCTAAAGCAAATGGTACAACTCCACTAGCAACCAAAGCCGCACTTCCACCTGATGAACCTCCCGCAATACGTGAAGTATCCCAAGGATTATAAACCGGACCCGTTAAAGCAGACTTATTTGTTCCACCCATTGCTAATTCATCCATAGAAGCTTTTCCAACTAAACAAACTCCTTGTTTACTTAATAAGTCCACAACATGAGCGTTATAAACAGGTACATAATCTTCCAACATACGACTTGAAGCTGTGGTTTTAATTCCTTTTGTATTATAATTATCTTTTAATACATAAGGGATTCCATTTAATAAGTTTTCAAAATGTGCTTCTTTTAAATCAGCATATGCTTTTTCCTTAGTAATTGTTACAAAAGCATTTAATCTTTTTTGTTGTAATTCTACTTCTTCAAATAATTCATCATAATATGCTTTAGGATCAATAGCCTTAGATGCAAATAATTGATGAAGTTCCTCAATACTATATTGAATCATTTATCCCACCACCTTTGGTACTTTAATTTGATTATCTTGAATATTCTTCGCATTCTTTAAAGCATCTTCACGACTAATCACATAAGTTTCATCATCATCTCTTAAATAAGTTGTTTCTATTTCATAAGGAAAAGCTAAAGGTTCAACATCAGTTGTATCAATTGCTTCCAACGCTTGAACGTGACTCATAAAAACATTATATTCTTCAATTAATGCTGGCATTTCTTCATCACTGACATCAAACATTGTTTTACGCCCTAACTGTTTAAGCATTTTTTCAATATCATTCATCATTCATCCTCCTAATTCATAAAATAACTTTTCACACTATCGCCTTTATCTTTAATAATAATAGCTTCCACATCATCCTGCGAATAAACCAATACCTTGACATTAAAATCATCACTAAACTTACTTTCAATTCCATCAGCAATAATTGAAGTTAAATACATTAACTCTGTTGATGTTTTCACATTCAAATGCGCTTTAATCACCATCGATTGAATTTCATCGTCAATATATCTTGCTTCACCAACAAAACCAGCTGCTTCGGTTGCTGCATTCTTTAAACTCGTTTTGACAGTATCGAAAGCTGAAGCCGTTGCTTTATCATATTTTGTTGCTTGCTCACTCGCAAATAAAACTGTTCTTTGATTAAGTGTACTGATTTCTCCCAATTCTTTTTGACAATAACTTTTCAAAATATATCGCCCACTCGTTGGATCAGTTGTTGTATCAGCAGCCTGATAAACCGTAATCAAAATAGGTAGATTTTTTATTTTTTCAAATTCATCAGCACTACGAATGACTTTGTAAAATTTTTCAATACATTCTTTACCATAACTTTTAATAGCACCATCACTCATTGCACTATCTAAACGTGAATTATCACTTTTTCGTGGTTCAAGAATTAAGGCAAAAGACAAACCTTTTAAAGTATATTTATCACCACTTTTTACATAATAATCTTGTTCTTGAATATTTTGCAGCATCGTTGGGTTTTCTACATTTTCAATAACAGTTCCTTTTTTAGGCTGCAAAGAATATTGAGAAGAACGGCTTACCATTTCTTTTTGCATGGCAAGCTTTAAGTATTGTCCTTCACTCATATAATGATTATTTGTTGAAAAATAAGGTGTTGATAAAATTTGTAAACCTCTACCAATAGAAGCAAAGTCAGTTGAAGAACCATAATCCAAATAAAAATCTTCTCTTAACTCACTATCTTCAAATTTAACAATCTTATAATAAGAATCATCAAAAGAATCCATTGAAGCTGTATGGTTTGCAGTTTGTTCTTGAACTGATTCCTTAGCCTGATGACAACCAACCAACATCATTAAAGCTAACAGAGCACAGACTAATTTTCTCATAGACCAACCTCCTCTTTAAATTCTTCTTCACTCATAACTTGAACACCCAATTGAGTCGCTTTTTCTAACTTGCTTCCGGCATCTTTACCACAAATTAAATAATCTGTTTTTTTAGAAACACTTCCAGTTACATTAGCACCTAATCTTGCTAGATAATCTTTGATTTCTTTTCTAGTCATTAATTCTAATGTTCCTGTCACGCAAACTGTTTTTCCATTAAAGATACTTTCTTGTAATAAAGTTGTTTCTTTTAAGTAATCCATATTTAAACCAATCTCTTTTAAATGATTGATTAATGCCAGTGATGCTTCATCACTTCTAAAACGATTGATTGATTGAACAATTGTATCACCAACATCTTTAATTGATAATAATTTAGCTGTAGAAGCATTCAATAGACCATCCATGCTCTTAAATTCCTTAGCAAGATTATCAGCCATCTTTGCCCCTATTCCTTTAATTCCTAAACCAAATAAAAGTTTTTCCATTGAATTTTCTTTACTCTTTTCAATTGCAGCTATCAAATTATCCATTGATTTTCTACCAAAACCTTCAATATCCATAATTTCTTGTTCATGATTTGCTAAAGAATAAATATCTTCAATACATTTCACAAAACCTAAATTATAGAATTGTTCAATAATCTTTTCACCTAGACCTTCAATATTCATTGCATCTCTTGAAGCAAAATGAATAATTCTTTCTATTTTCTTAGAATCACAATGTTCATTCAAACAATAATAAGCTGCTTCATTATCCTTACGAACCAAATGACTACCACAATATGGACATACTTCAATCATCTGAAATTCTTTTTCACTACCATCACGTCTTTCCTTTAAAGAACGTACAACTTCAGGAATAACATCCCCAGCTTTTCTCACCACAACATAATCACCAACACGGATATCTTTATGTTTAACATTATCCTCATTATGTAAGGTTGCACGTTGAACAGTACTTCCAGCAACACGCACAGGTTCTAAAACAGCATTTGGCGTAATTTGTCCAGTTCGACCAATGGTAAAAATAATATCTTTTAATTTTGTTACAACTTCCTCAGCAGGGAATTTATAAGCAATTGCCCATTTTGGAACTTTTGCTGTATATCCTAAACGTTCTTGATATTCTAAATTATTCACCTTAATAACAATCCCATCAATTTCATAAGGCAACGTTTGTCTTTTTTCTGTCATTTCCAAAATAAATGCCCATACTTCTTGAATATTTTGACAAACTCTTGTCATAGGATTGGTTTTAAATCCAAGTTTTTTAATATAATCTAAAGCTTCTTTATGGGTTGTACAGCCTACTTCAGCAGCTGTAGGAACCATGTATAAGAAGGCATCTAATCCTCTTTTTGCCGCAATTGTTGAGTCCAATTGACGAACACTTCCCGCTGCAGCATTTCGTGGATTCGCAAACAAAGCTTCTCCAGCTTCTTCTCTTTGACGATTCAATTCATTAAATGATTTTTTCGGCATATAGATTTCACCACGAACTTCAAAATCACCATCATAATCAATCGTTAAAGGAATCGATTTAATCGTTTTAACATTATGGGTAATATCTTCCCCAACTGTTCCATCTCCTCTGGTTGCTCCATAATCTAAATGCCCATCGGCATAGACCAAAGAAACTGCCAAACCATCAATTTTCAATTCACAGACATATTCAACATTTGGATAGGTTTCCCGAATACGATCATCAAACTCACGCAATTCATCTTCATTAAAAATATTACCTAATGACAACATCATTCTTTGATGTGTCACTTTTGTAAAGCTATCTAAAACTTGTCCACCAACTCTTTGACTTGGTGAATCAGCAGTAATCCACTCAGGATGAGCCATTTCTATACTTTGTAATTCTTGCATCAAACGATCATATTCTTGATCGGATACAGTTGGATTATCTAAAACATAATATTGATAATTATATTCATTTAATAACTTTTTAATTTCTTCTAATCTTTCAAATGTCATATCAATACACTCCATTTCACTTGCTCATTATATCAAAAATCATCATTGAATAAAACTAAAAAAAGCATAAACCTATACATTTATTTATTGTACCATATTATCAAAAGATAATTCTTAACTTTTCCTTAATAAATCAAAAAAGGAGAATAATCTCCCTTAATTTGATAATCGATGCAAAGCTTTATGATGAGCCATTAATGTTTTAATCCCATAAGGAACAGAAAATGCAATATCCAAAGTTTTTCCATTCACTTTCACAATAACTCCTTTACCAAAAGTATCATGTTCAACCAAGTCACCCTGTTTCCAATCCGTAATTTCATTATCACCAATCATCTCATCAACACTTGGTGTTAAATGCAAATATTCTCGAGATTTAAATTGAGAAGGATTCCCTGCATGTTCAACATGATCACTTCCAATTTCATCAATAAAACGTGATGACATCTTAGGCGAATTCGTTATAAAATTAAATCCCTGACTATCTGTTAAATACAAACGCTTTTTAGCACGTGTAAAAGCAACATATGCCAAACGTCTTTCTTCCTCCATGCCATCATCTCCACCTTCGGAAACACTTCTAAAACTTGGGAAGATATCTTCTGATAATCCCACCACAAAGACATAATTAAATTCCAAACCTTTAGCCATATGAATACTCATTAATGACACATATTCATCATCAAAAATATCATCTTGTGATGTGTATAAAGCAATATCCTGTAAATAACTTTCAAAATTAGCTGAATCTGGATGTGTATTCATATAATTTGTGATAGAATTTTTTAATTCCATTAAGTTTTGAATACGATTTTCATCTTGATCATTTCTTAGCATATCAAAATACCCTAAATCAATTAATAATTTTTCAAAAAGATCAGGTAAAGCTAATGATGAATGTTTAGCATTTTCAATACATGTTACAAATTGACTTAATTGTTTTTTGGCTTTACCAGAAATACCAATTTCATCAGCATATAAACATAAAGCTTCATAATTCGTTATACCATATTCAATAGCTTTATTTTGAATCTTTTCTAAGGTTTTTGCCCCAACCCCTCTGGCTGGAACATTAACAATCCTTTCAAAAGACAAATCATCCTGATTGACCATCAAACGAATATAACTTAAAGCATCTTTCACTTCCTTACGATTAAAAAACTTTAAACCTCCAAATATCTTATAATCAATTTGACGTTGAATAAGTTTTTGTTCAAAAGCACGAGAAAGATAATTAGCACGATATAAAATCGCAAAATCATGGTAGTTCACACCCTCAACAGTATGAATAATATTTTCAATTGTATCACAAACAAAATTAGCCTCTGCTTCTTCATCCACTCCTGAATAATGCATGACTTTTGGACCTTCTTCTAATTCTGTAAATAAATCTTTTTCCATTCGATTTTTATTTTTACGAATTAAATTATTAGAAATATCAAGAATGGTTTTTGTAGAACGATAGTTTTGATCTAGAATAACTGTTTTGGTATGAGGAAAATCTTTTTCAAAATTCATAATAAAATTAATATCTGAACCTCTAAATGAATAGATTGTTTGATCAGGATCTCCAACCACACATAATGTTGATTGACCAGATAAATATTTAATTAATTTATAATCCACTTCACTGACATCTTGAAACTCATCCACATGAATAAATTGAAATTGTCTTTGCCATCTTTCTAAGATTTCAGGATATTTTTCAAATAATTCAACAGTCTTTAATAATAAATCATCAAAATCCAACATAAAATGTTCTTCTTTATATTGTTCATAATCTTGATAAGCAATTGCTTTTTTTTGTTCACCAATAAAATCACCCGCAAATTCAAAAGCACGACTTGGTGTAACGCCACCAATCTTACATGTTGATATATAATTGATGCAACTTTTTAAACTGATTGTTTTAGGATCAATTTGACGTTCTTTAAAGATTTTCTTTAATAATGATTTTTGATCTTCTTCATCCATAATAATAAAATTATTAGGATAATTTAAAGCCCGTATATTTTGTCTTAAAATACGTACACATAAAGAGTGAATCGTACAGAGTAATGCCCCTGAAGCATAGTCTCCCAATAAACGAATGACTCTTTCTTTCATTTCATTAGCCGCTTTATTCGTAAAAGTAATTGCCAATATATGACGTGGTTCAATTCCAATTTCTTCAATCAAATAAGCAATACGATAAGTTAAAACTCTCGTCTTTCCACTTCCTGCTCCAGCAATAATACGTAAATGCGAGTCTAAATAAGTCGCTGCTTCCTTTTGTTTAGGATTTAATAATTCATCTAAATTCATATCGTATCACTCCTTCGTTTGTTTATTATAACACATTTTAAAGATAAGAAAAGTGATGAAATCACTCATCACTTGTCTAAAGATGAAAAATCATGATTAATAATCTCAACCAATGTAAATTCATCATTTTCAAATTCAAATTTTCCAAAATTCCGTTCTTTTAAACCTTTAACTCTTGTATAAGCTATTTTCCCCTGTGTCGCAAGTTCAAGCGTATCACAAGCACGTTCTGATGTTGAAGCATAAGCATGATCAAAAACAATATTATTTTTGATAAAATATTTCCCCACAATACGAGCTTGATTTTCTCCAATCTCAGTTAAGGGTGCATCACACCATCCATGAATTTTACGTCTTACATTAAATAAAGTTTGTCCATGTCGCATTAAATATAAAGTTTTTTTCCTTTGTTATTTCTCTTTCATTTTTACAAGAACAATGTGATGCGCAAGGAGCTATGATCTTATTTTAAAAGTTTGTGGTCCTTTTTTATAAACCAAATAACACGCAATGACACAATAAAGGAAACAAAAAGCCACTACTGAAAAACTAAATAAATAAAATGGTAAACGCATATTCATAAACAGAAAACAAATAAAATAAGTCAAAGACGTTATAAGCTGATACATAGGATTTTTTACTTCAGTATAAGCATTATAAGGTTGTAATAAATAATACAAAGCCAAATAATGGGTTGAAAAGAAAATACTCATAGAAATAATTGAAATAAAACTCATTAAAGAATACCCAATTTGATGAATTCCTAAAAGATTTAATAAAATCACATAACCTATTGCAATCACCAAAGCAGGAATTAAATTAATCTTTATCATTTCTCTTAAACGTATTTGAAATAATTTTAAGAGATTTTTTGGTTCATGAAAAAAAGCATAATTAAGCATACAATAATCACAATTAATAAACATCGCATTGGTTATATTTTTCGTTGTATTTAACATATACATAATAAAAACAAAATATGGTAAAGATAAAATTAAAAAATCCTTGATATTTTCTTTTAGACTAGGCACAACTTGTACCCCAATAATAAGTGATATAACAACTACAAGTAATATGTAAGTTTGTCTTTTGGCAAAGCGCCAAATAATTTTATGATGACGTTTCATAAATAATTCATTCATCATTTCAAAACCTTTTTTATGACTTTGAGTGATTTTTGATTGATCAATCATTTGATGATACGATTCTTCTTGAATTTGTGACATACTTGCCTCTAATAATAAAGCGTCCATATCCCCTAACATATCCTTACACATCATTTGATATGCCGGAAACTTAAAAATATAAACAAGTCCTATCATACCTAAAAGTGTCATCATAACAGATAAAATAACAACACTAAAAACTGGTAAATAAATTTGAAAGAAAACACAAGCATAAGCTGCAAAAAAACAAATCGTTAATAAAACAGTCAATGGTTTTGGAATATTATTGCCAGTGTAAACACGATGAGAATGTAAATACGCATATGAACAATACATGCCTACAATGATTTTCATTCCACAAACTAATAAAGTTAAAACCAAGCATAGCCATAATGGAAATGTAAACATAAATGAAATCCAATATAAAACAACCATATTCCCAATAAAATGTCTAATGATTGTATATAGAAACTGAGAAACAACATATTCTCTTGCATTCATACGCATTAAAATAATTCCATAATATTTGTCTTTACTGACTTCAAAAAGATCATTATTGATAAAAGCACCAATAAATGATAAAAAAGCAAAAATAGTTAGAAAAGAAAGTAAATCATTTCTTTCTATTAAAAAGATTGGTAAAACATAAAAGAATATAAAATAAACAATTTTTCCTAGGAAAATATTTATAATTTCCCATAAGGCACTCAGGATATTTGCAAAAGTTTTCAATCCAAGATGTTTATATAAAGATGCTGGTAAAAATTTTTTAATAATCGGAATTTGTTTCAGTCCATAAATAATACTATTCACACGATAAGTATTATGTATACGATAAGCAATTAACCATGTCTTTATCATAGGCTTTCATCCTTTAATAAAGTAATAATCTTTTCTTGAAACTCATCATCACTTAATTCATCTTTTGAAACCATTGATAAGACTCCATGATTTAATAAAACAATCTCATCACATAAATCAACAGCTAATTCCATAATATGGGTAGAAAAAATTAAAATATGTTCGTCTTTTATTTTTCTTAATAACTTTTTCATCTCATCTGCCACAACAACATCTAAAGAAGTTAAAGGTTCATCCAACAATAAGATAAATGGATTATATATAAAGTTAATTAACATTTGCATCTTATTTTTCATCCCATGAGAAAAATCTTTTAAAAGACGATCTCGATCTTCTGGTAAAATTCCCATAAAATCAAAATACTCATCAACAGTTTTTACATTAGGAATATCTTTTTGATTGATATCAATAAAAAATTGTAAAAATTCTCTTGCTGTTAAAAATTCTGGAACAGAAGGTGTTGATAAAACATAACCAATATCACCAGTTGTGACTTTCCTTTGTTCATTTCCATCAAGAATATAAAACTTTCCTTGATCAATAGGAAGATCTTGATTCAAACAATTAAATAAAGTTGTTTTCCCTGCCCCATTTCTTCCTAACAAACCATAGATTTTCCCTTTCTCAAAACGAAAATCAATATCTTCTAAAACATGTTTACCCTCAAAATATTTCTGTAAATGTTCAATGACTAATTCCATCATCATACCCCCTTGTAATAGTTACAAGTATATCATTTTCAATGATAAAAAAATAGATAAAATTAAAAATCAATAACCTATTCATCACAACATTATATGAAACTATAGGATATTTCTTGATTTTATTGTATAATAAAGTCAATTGAGATAGGAGTGAAAAATATGTATTTAGTTATTGATGTAGGAGGAACTTATACCAAATATGGTTATTATAATAAAGAGGGACATTGCTTTGAAAATGGCCAATTTGAAACAATCAAAACAAATCGAATGGCTTTTTATGAAAGCTTAGAAAAATTAGTTCAGCAAAATACCAAAGGAATTGCTTTAAGTATGCCAGGAATCTTAAATGCACAAACTGGAGAAATGCTAGCTGTTACCTTACTTCCTTTTTTAAATCATCATAATATTAAAGAAGAATTACAAGAACGTACCAAACTTCCTGTTTCGATTCAAAATGATGCCAAATGTGCAGCCTTGGGTGAAATGTGGCAAGGAAGTTTACAAAACATGAGTAATGCTTTTATGCTCGTCTTTGGAAGTGGAATTGGTGGAACAATTATAATGAATGGAGAATTGGTTGATAGTCCTCGGCATAAAGCTGGTGAAGTTGGTTGCTTATTAGCACCAGAAACACTTGATTATTCATCGGTATATAATATTTCAAAGAGTGATAGTGGTATAGCCCTGATTCGTGATTTAAGCCAAGCAATTGGTTGTGAGCCTGATGGACAAATTGTTTTTCAAAAACTTTTTGATCATCAAGAAGCAAGACAAATCTTTCAAGCGTTTTGTCGCAGAATTGCTATGTTAATCTATAATTTGGATTATCTTTTTGATTTGGATGCGGTTAGTATTGGTGGAGGAATAAGTGCCCAGGAAATCTTAATTTCTACAATCCAAGAAGAATTTCAAAAGATGCGAGATTTACATCAAGAAGATGATCACCAGCCAATTATTCAAGCTTGTACATTTTTAAATGGCGCAAATTTATTAGGTGCCTTGCATTATTATTTAAAAACAATTGAAAAAAATTAAAAAGGAAGATGCCCATCTTCCTTTATTTAATTTCTAATTGATTTGGATCTAAGAATTGACTTTGGTGTTTCTTATAAGCAACAAAAGTACGATTTGCTATATCGAGTGAAATATCGCCAATTCTTTCCATATGTGATAAAATATCTAAGAAAACTGAAGCAGAGACAGAATTATCACAAATATTATCACACATACGTTCAAAATGATTCTGTTGACATTCTAAAATCAAAGCATTGAGTTGTTTTGTTTTACTATTGAGCTGTCCTAATAAACGAGTCCCTTTGCGAGTCTCATAGATATGCATTGCAGTGATAAGCATATCTTCTACTAAAGCATAGATTTTCTTAAAATCATCAATAGCCCCTTGAGAAAATTGACCATTTTCATCATAAACCATTTTATAAAAATCTATGAGATTATTAACTTGGTCAGAAATTTGTTCTAAGTGTTTAATAATTTGATAATTTTTATAATATTCTTGGGTTTGATCTTTTGATAATGTAGGTTGTTGAGCAATTTTTAATAGATATTGTGATAAATTAGCATCATATTTATTAACCAATGCTTCAACTTCAAGGACTTCATCATAAACTTCTTGTTCTTTTGAAGTGAGATAATGCTGGGATAGTTTTATATTTTCTAAGACATTACGTCCCATTCGCATTGTATTCTTTTTAGCAACAGCTAAAGCTGCAGCTGGGAATTTTTCAATCAATTGATCATCTAACTCATCAATATTTTCAATTTTAACCCCTCTAGAATCTTCACCAGGTATCAAAAGTTGAAGTAATTTCACACATTGACCAACAAAAGGAATAATTAAAATTGTAGAAATAACATTGAAAAGAAAATGTGCCTGAGCAATATACATTTCACCGCTTCCACCAATCAAATGATTGGCAAAGTTAGTCAATTGAACAAAAGGAATCAACAATAACATCCCAAGTAATGCACCTAAAACATTATATACAGCATGAAACCAAGCTGCACGACGTGTTGAAATAGATCCGCCAATCGCCGCTAGTAAAGCTGTCATACATGTTCCAACATTGGCTCCAAAGATAAATGCTGCCCCTGCAGCTGGTGATAATGCTCCAGTAACATAGAGTTTTTGAACAATTCCAATAACTGCGGTTGAAGATTGCATAATCGCTGTAGCCAGTGTTGCCCCTAACAAAGCAAACCAAGGTTGTTTACCTAACATCACCATGATATCCATAAACCATGGTTGTTTAGCAATCATTACCAATTGATCACTCATTAATTCCAAGCCAACAAAAATCAATCCAAAGCCAGCAACGACTTTACCAATATATGACATTTTCTTACGTTTAGCCAAAAACATCATTGCTATTCCAATAAAAACAAAATAATAAGCAAATTGTTCAATATTTAAGCCAATCATAATCGATGTCACACATGTTCCAATATTTGCTCCAATCGTAATTCCAATAGCCTGAACAAGTCCCATTAACCCCGCTCTTACAAGACTAATTGAAATAACTGTCACAGCTGAACTGGAATGCAAAAGTGCCGATATCACTGTTCCTACAAAAATAGACATAAAGAGATTACGGGTATATTTTTCAATATATTCTCGAATTCTTGTTCCAGCAATACTTTTTAAAGCATCACTCATCATATTGATGCCATAAATAAATATTGCTAATCCTCCTAAAACAATTCCTACCATTTGAATTGTTGCTGCATTTAACCAATTTGCCATATCTCTCACCATCTTTCTATCTCTATTTTACCATAGCTTTTCCCTTAAATGATAAAAATTCAAAAACAAAAAAGTATTTTAAACATGATATGTTTGAAAATACTTTTGAATATAAGCTTGATCTAAATTTAATTGTTGAATCAATTCATCTTTATTATGAAATGACTTTTCTTTACGAATGAATAAATAAAACTCAACAACAATCTTTTCTCCATAAATATCTTGATTAAAATCAAAAATATTCACTTCTAAAGATGGTTTATCTAAAGCAGTAAAGGTAGGATTATATCCAATATTACACATTCCTATATAACATTGTCCTTGAATATAAACCTTCACTCCATAGACCCCATTAACCGGTAAGAAATAAGAATGATAATCAATATTAGCAGTTGGAAAACCAATTGAATGCCCTATTCTTCTTCCTTTAATAACTTCACCTTTAATTGTATATTGGCGTCCCAATAATTCATTTAAATCTTCAATTTGACCACGTTCTAAATGATTTCTAATACGTGATGAAGAAATTTTTTCATCTTTATAAATAACTTCATCAATCACACTTACACCTAAATCTGTATGTTTTTTTAAAGTTGTTGGGTCACCTGAATTACAAGCTCCAAAGCGAAAATCATAACCACATACAACATGTTGAATATGACAATTGATTAAATATCTTTCTATGAAAGTTTCAGGTGAAATAGCAGCTACTTCTTTAGTAAACTCAATAACAAATAAATAATCAATCCCTTTATCTTCTAAAATCGCAATACGATCATTCATTGAAGTTAAATACTTTTCTTCAGTAATCTTTCCTAATACATACAAAGGATAATGATCAAAAGTCATTAAGGCTTTTGCATAACCTTTTTCATTTGATACCTTAATCACTTCATCAACCAAGGCCATATGTCCAACATGAAGTCCATCAAAAAAACCAATGGCACTACATACCGGTTGTTCTATATCGACTTTTTGTCCCCTTAAATAAATAACTTTCATTAAAATAATCCTCTCACACTTTTTAGATAACCTTTGCCATCTGGTCCATAGACAGCCAAGACTTTTCCCTCACGATTAACAACAACAACTTGATGGTCAATATCACTTTTGATTGTCTTTCCATGAATCACAATATTTTCATCTTCAACTTCGTATTTTTCAAAATGAGCAAAAGCTTCCTCTAAACTCAAAAGATGAAAATGTCCCTTTTCAACATCTTCTAAACTCACACAATCCTTTAAAAGAAAATGACCTGATTGACTTCTGATTAAATGTGACATATGACCAGGATAACCTAGCTTTCGAGCAATATCAACACAAAGAGAACGAATATATGTTCCTTTTGAACATTTTACCTGAAAACGAATAATATTATCTTTTTGTTCAAGTAATTGGATATCTTTAATCACAATATCACGTGGTTCAATATGAACATCTTCACCATTTCTAGCATATTCATATAATTTTTTTCCATTCACCTTAATGGCTGAATAGATCGGTGGCATTTGTTTTTGAGCGCCTAAAAAAGACAACAATACTTCTTCAACATGATCGACACCTTGAAATTCTTTTGTTTCTAATACTGTACCACTAGCATCATATGTATCCGTAGATTTTCCTAAAGAAAGTGTTGCTATATATTCTTTTTCTTCACTTGTTAAAAATTGCAAAGCCTTTGTTGCTTTACCAATACATAAAACCAAAACCCCTGTTGCATCAGGATCCAAAGTTCCACAATGTCCAACTTTCTTAGTATGTAACAAACGTCTTATACAGTTAACAACATCATGACTTGTCATACCCGCTGGTTTGTTAATTAATAATATTCCATCCATCTTATCACCGTTGTTTAGTATACCATAAATAACCAAGAAAAGAAATAAAGAGTTCTTGTCATAAGAACCCTTTATTTTGCTTCGTGATAAACATGATTTACAGCAACCTCAAAGACAACATTAGCATTTGCTAAACTTACAGTTTTTCCATTAATTGTCGTACTTCCATAATTTGAAGGAAATGTAATATCAATTTCTTTGGTTTGAGTTGCTTTTAATCCCATTAATTGATTTTCAAAACCAGGAACAAATTGACCAGATCCAAGTTCTAATAAGAAACCATTGGCACTTCCTCCATCAAAAGCTTCTCCTTTTAACTTTCCAACATAATCAATTTTTACAATATCACCTTTTTGACTTGCTTCTTTGGTTTCTTTATAAGCTTTATTTAATGTAATATCAAACTCACATTTTTGACCAGCTAAATCTCTAGATTGATAATTCTCAGGAAATGTGACTTCAATTGTTTTTTCACTTCCCACTTTCATATCAACAATTTGTTCTTCAAATCCATCAATAAAAGTCTTTGAACCTAATTCTAAAATATAACCTTCAGCCGTTCCACCTTGAAAAGCTTTTCCTGCTAATTTCCCAACAAAATCAATGTTTACAACATCTCCATTTTCAGCTTTAACTTGAGATGTAGACGTTTTTTCACTTTGACATCCTGTTAATAATCCTAAACACAATAAAGCAACTAAAATTTTCTTCATATCTTACCTCTACTTATGATTAATGACATAATAGTTTTTCTTACCACGTCTAATAACAGTAGCAACTTGACCAAATGCATTTTCTTTCTTCACAACAAATTCCACATCTGTAACTTTTTCACCATTAACTAATACTGATCCACCTGTAACGAATTGACGAGCTTCACGATTTGAAGAAGCTGCACCTACTTTAACTAAGGCAGTTAAGATTTGAGTATCTTCTTCCATTTCAATGCTTGGAACTCCATTGAAGCAAGATTGAACTTGTTCTAATGTTAAATTTTGAATTTTTCCAGAGAACAACATTTGAGAGATTTCTAATGCTTCATTATATGCTTCTTCACCATGAATGAAGGTAATAACTTCTTTTGCTAAAGCTTTATGAGCTTCTCTTAAATGTGGTTGTGTTTTATTCTTTTCTTCTAATTCTTCAATTTCTTCTTTTGATAAGAAAGTTAAGAATTTTAAGTAATCAATGACTTTGTCATCTTCTGAATTGATAAAGAATTGATACATTTCATATGGAGATGTCTTTTTACGATCTAACCAAATCGCATGTCCATTTGTTTTTCCAAATTTTGTACCATCAGATTTTGTAAGTAATGGCATTGTAAATCCATAAGCTTCTTTTCCTGTTTTCTTTCTAATTAATTCAATCCCAGCTGTAATGTTTCCCCATTGATCTTGACCAGCAACTTGCATATGACAATCTTTATTTTCATATAACCAATAAAAGTCCATGGCCTGCATAATCATGTAAGAAAATTCTGTATAAGTAATTCCTAAATCTAATCTTCTTTTAACAATATCTTTATTTAACATGTAATTAACGTTAAAGTATTTTCCATAGTCTCTTAAAAAGTCAATAAAGTTTAAATCTTTTGACCAATCATAGTTATTAACAACTTCAAAACCAAATAAATCTTGAGCTTGTTTCTTTAAACAATCAAAATTATGTTGAACTTGTTCTTTTGTAATCATTGGTCTTTCAGTATCAGGTTTTGGATCACCAATTAAACCAGTTGCTCCACCAACCAATAAAATAGGATTATGCCCTGCATCTTTTAATCTCTTACTAATTAAAAAAGATGAAAAATGTCCAATATGTAAACTATCTCCAGTTGGATCAGTTCCAATATAGAAAGTCATTCCTCCATTATTTAATTTTTCTTCTAAATCTGGTGAACTGACATCTTTAATCAATCCACGCCATACCAATTCATCATAAATTTTCATAATATCCTCCTTATAATATAAAAGAGAATTCCTCCCAAAGGACGAATTCTCGCGGTACCACCTTTATTTATGTTTACACATACTCTCTTATTGATAACGGTGTTGCCACCGTCTAAGCTTTGCACTTAGATGCTCCAGAGTGTATTCATTATATTTTGTGACTTGTTTCCACCATCCACAAGCTCTCTATGACACAGCCTATAACTACTTGTCTCCTTCAACGCTTGAATATATCATATTAAATTTTGAAGATGAAGTCAACAGCAAAATCGAAACATCATGAAAAAGTAAAGATTTCCGCTAATTTTGCTTTCGATTCTTCAATTCTATATTTATCAACAATAATAATCACTTGATCTCCCACATAAAATTGTGTATCACCATGAGGAATAATCTCACGTTTCCCTCGCATAATGGAAACCAATAAACAACGTGGAGGTAATTTTAAAGAAGCAACTGTTTGATTAACAGCAAGACTTCCTAAACTCACAACAAAAGAAATTAATTCTTTGTTTTCAACATAATCAGTTTGCGTTTTATTTTTAGTTAAACGATGTAATAAGCTTTCATAAATCGGTTCACTTCCAATACTATTTGCTACAATATAAGCAATAAAAGAAACCGCTGCAATTGGTAACATCAACTTCAATGTTCCACACATTTCAGCAATTAATACAATTCCAGTAATTGGAGCTCTTACAATTCCGGCAAAGAATCCAGCCATTGCAAAGATAATAAAATTCATAAAATATATTTCAGGAACCCCTAACATAATTGCAAGTTTCCCAAAAATAGCACCAATCAAACTCCCTAAAATAAGTAAAGGGAAGAAAATACCACCCGGTGCTCCCGAACCAAAACTTAATAATGAAAATATGAATTTAACAATCAATAGAATAACCAATGTTGATAAAACAACGTTTTCACTATTCAAATAACTCACTAAAACATGTCCTCCCCCAATGACTTGAGGGATATATAGACCTAAAATTCCAGAAATAAGTAACGGAATAATCACTTTTTGATGAGATTTTAAACAAGGAATTCTATCATAAAGATGTAGGGATGTCATTGTCATCTTATTATAAAAAGCCCCTAACAATCCCGTCGCAACTCCTAAGATCAATAACCATCCATAATCATATAAAGGTAATGCATAATCCATAGTAAAATGTAATGATGGTGATAAACCAAAAACATTACGACTTAAAAAATCACCTGTGATAGAAGCACACATAACAGAAACCAAAGCACTGGTTGAAAAATTCTTATGAACTTCTTCTAAAGCAAACATAATTCCTGCTAGTGGTGCATTAAATGCTGCCGATAAACCAGCTGCTGCTCCACATGTCAATAAAAATCTTTCTTCGGTTTTAATACGTTTAAAAAAACGTGAAACTGCTTTTCCTACCATTGCGCCTAATTGAATACTAGGCCCTTCTCGTCCTAAAGACAATCCCCCAACAATACAAAGCGTTCCTGCGACAATTTTCGCACAAAGAACCTTATACCAACACTGATCAATCTGCCCCTGAACTTCAGCTTCAACTTGAGGAATCCCTGAACCAGAAATATATGGTTCATATTTCAAAAACAAAGAAATAATAAACCCTAAAATTCCTAAACCTATTAACCATAAAATAATATAGAAGATATTTCCTTTCACAAAAGATGCAATTGTAAAATATAAAGATTCAGCATTCGTTAATAATAAACGATAAACAATCGCAATAAAACCAGCTATTCCACCAACTAATAAACCTTCAAAAAACAAACGACTGCTTAGTTTATTTCTTTCTTTTAATATATGTAGTGTTTCAGAATTTCTTTTTTCCATTCTTTTCCCCTCTTTCGCAAAAAAACTTCTAAATCCTTAGAAGTTTATTTTGTCGTTCCTCTTGGCATTAATAAATGCTGCACTGGAACTTCTCTTGCATCAATTTCTTCTTCATTTAAAATCTTCGTTAATAAACGAACAGCTAAAGCACCCATATCATAAACTGGAACATGAATAGATGTTAAAGCAGGACGACAAATTAAAGCATAGCTTGTATCCATCATTCCAATCACTTCCATATCACCAGGAACTTGAATACCATTATCAATAGCCGCATTAACAACAGCTACAGCTTCTTTATCATAACCTGAAAAAACAAGATCATGCTTATGATTTTTAAAATATTCTAAAAATTGTGGATAACTTTTTTCGTAATGTGTAGATGTTGGTAAAATTTGTTTATCTTTATCAAAAGTCATACCATGTTTTTGATAAGCTTCTTCAATACCTAAAATTAAATCTTCTGTTCTAATAAGATTTTGTTTTGGACTGACAAAAACAATATCCTTTTTACCTTTTGATAAATATTCATCAACAATATCATATGCAATCTTCTTTGCATCAATAAAAATTGAACCCATGTATTCACTAGAAACGCGTGAACCAATGACAACAGAAGGAATTTTATATTTATTAACCAATTGAATTTCTTGTTCAATTTCTTCATTATTAAATAAAATAACTCCATCAGCTCTTGATTTCACAACTTTTTCAATAACCGTTTCAATAGGGTTTCCATCACCGATTTCATCAGTTGTATAGATACTCACATTATAATCTAAACGACGGCTTGTATCACCAATACCCCCAATCATATCTTTAACATGTGCAAATAATGATTGAGGAAAAACAATAGCAATTGTTGTTGTTTTACTTGTTGCAAGTCCTCTTGCGATTTGATTAGGTTTGAAATCTAAACGTTGAATAGCTTCCATGACACGTTCACGTGTATTTGGTTTAACGACATTTGAGCCATTAATAACACGGGAAACCGTTGCTAAAGAAACACCTGCTTCTCTAGCAACATCATAAATTGTAACATTCTTACCCATAATTAATCTTTGATTTCTTCAATCATTTCTTCTAATTTATCTTCAACATCATCGATTTCTTCTTCTAATTCATCTAAGTATTCATCATCTAATGAAGCATCTAAAACTTTAGATTTTACTTCATCTATTTTAGAATTCACTTTATCAGTTAAATCAACAACACCTTCTTTAACTTGCATATACTGATCAGTTTCTTTCACTTTAGAAGCAAATTCTTCTAATTTTGCTTCTAAATCAGTTAATTTTGTTCTTGTTGTTTCTTTAAAAGTATCTACATCAAATTCATCAACTGATTTTTTCACTGTCTCAATTGTTTGACCTAACAATGCTTCAACATCTTCTTTAGTCATATTCTTTAATTGATCATATGCTTTTAAAGATTCTCTTTTAATATCCTCTCTTAATTCACTACCTTTTTTAGGAGCCAGTAACAATCCAGCAGCAGCACCAATTCCTAAACCTACTAAAAACTTTCCGAACTTCATTTCTCTCACCTTTCTTTTCTATTTTTTTCTTCTAAAGATAGAAGTTAAAAACCCTAATACTGAAAGTAATCCAGTTTTCATTGCACCTCTTGAAAAGAAACCACTTACTAATTCAACTGGTGCATTTAACATTTCCATTTTATTATTGACATCATCTAAAATATGATTCACTTTTGCTAAAGTTGTTTCAACAATTGTCATTAAAACAGTTGCTTCCTTCACAGCTCCAGACATTCTAATCAATAACAAGCCTAAGCTTAAACAAGCAAACGCAATACTCAATAGCAAAATACAATAACAGACTACTTGTGCGTCCATAAGTTCTCCTTTCCTCGACTTTCTTTCATTATACCATATTTTTCCATGAATGAAAAGCAAGCTCTATTGTGCTTTATAATCAATAACCATATCTTCTAATTTATAAATATCTTTACTACTCATAAAAAGATAAACAATATGATCATATTGAGCTAATAATTTTACAGCTTCTTCATCTTCATGAATGACATGTGCACGAGGAATATATTGTGCAATTTCATAAATATCAATATCAATTCCAGGTTCTTTTTTCGCGTTCTCTGGGAAATGAACCAAGAATGGATGATCAGCCAAATCCATTGCCTCAGCAAACTCTTTAGCAAATCTTAATCCTCTTGAAAAACGATCTGGTTGAAAAATAGCGACAATTTCTCTACCTGGATAACGTGAACGAGTTGCTTCAATTACATAACGAATAGCTGTTGGATGATGAGCATAATCATCAACATAGATATTATTCCCAACTTCCTTCACTGTATAACGACGTTTCACACCATCAAATGTTGCTAAACGTTGTTGAATATAATCAGCGCGCATATTCTCTAAATATCCTAAAGTAATGACTGCTAATGAATTGTATAACATATGCATTCCATAAAATGGTAAAGCAAAATGACCAAACAGCTCATTATGAATATAAACATCAAATGATAACCCATGATCATTATTAATGACATTTCTTGCTTGAACATCATTATGTTCACCTGTTCCAAATTTTAAAACACGGGTTGTATAATTCAAATGTGGTAAATGTGGATCATCACCCCATACAACAACTGTATCTTTTACTTGATTAGCAAATGTCTCAAATGATTTTTCATATTGTTCCATAGATTTAAAATAATCAACATGATCCATTTCTATATTATTAATCACAGCATAAGTTGGATAATAATGCAAGAAATGATCTTGATATTCACAAGTCTCACTAATAAAATACTTACTATCTTCTACCGCATGACCAGTTCCATCACCAATCAATACAGATGTTTTATCATAGTCTTTAAACAAATGATAAGCCATTCCTGTTGTTGTGGTTTTTCCATGTGTCCCGGCAATTCCAATGGAGATATACTTATCCATTAATTTTCCTAAAAAATCATAATACGTATGAGTTACAACATTAGGATTATCTTTTGCTGCTTTGACTTCTTCATTTGTTTCATCAAACGCATTTCCAATAATCACATCATAACCATCTTTAATATTATTCTTATCAAAAGAATAAATTGGAATTCCTCTTTTTCTTAATTCATCTTCAATAAAGATATATTTATCAATATCACTTCCAGCAACATCATATCCTAAATCATATAATATTGTTGCAAGTGATGCCATACCTGAACCTTTAATTCCTATAAAATAATACATCATCGTCACCTCGCCTCTATTCTAGCACAAATTGATGAAAATGTATGCTATCTCTTTATATTTTTTGTGATTTTTTTTGCAAATTTTAACAATTTGTTTTTATTGACTTCAATGGATAATTCCAATAACTCTACACATACTATAAATGTCAATAGAAATGAAAGGGAGATAAACAATGAGTCAAAAAAATTCAAGAAACAACCAAGTTCAAAATCAAAACAAAAGTAAAAACAAAGGGTATAATCAAAACCAACAAGAAAACAGTAGTTTTGATCAAATGAACAACTTCAAATTTGAAGATAATTCAAATGCAAGAGCATAAAACACGGGCAACCGTGTTTTTTCTTATTATGTCCTTTTTTTGAATATATAAACAAAAGGAATGCGCTTTTAGCACATCCCTTAACCGATAACTAACAAATCTTTTGTATATGAATTTAAAATTTCACAACCATCTTCAGTAACCAAAACAAGATCTTCAATTCTCACACCAAAATCACCTTGTAAATAAATACCTGGTTCAATAGAGAAAATCATGCCTGGTTCCACTTCCATATCAAAAGCCGCTGAAACATCACCATATTCATGAACATTTCTGCCTATAAAATGTCCTAAACGATGATTAAAGTTTTCACCATATCCGGCTTCACTAATCACATCTCTAGCTGCTTTATCAATATCACATAATTTAACCCCTGGTTTAATCATCGCTTCTGCAATCTCATTGGCTTTTCTAACCAAATCATAGACTTTTCTTTGTTCATCAGAAACTTCTTTATAGAAAACAGTTCTGGTCATATCACTACAATAACCTTGATATATTCCACCCATATCAATCACAATGCTGTCACCTGGTTTTAAAAGTGAATCATCACCTTCGTGATGTCCATCTGCCCCATTTGCTCCATAAGCAACAATTGGTTCAAATGAGTTACCTGAGCATCCTAAACTTTGAAAAATTCCAGCAACTTGTTTAGAAACTTCAATTTCAGTTAAATTTCCTTTGGCACATAATTGAATCACTTGATCAATAGCTAAATCATTAAGACGACTCGCTTCACGCATCAATTCTTTTTCTTTTTCTTCTTTAATCATGCGGACATGATCAACACAGATAGATCCAAGTTCAAAACAACATTCATCATTAGAAAGTTCCATAACCCGCATTAAAAATCTTGCTTCCCAGTTTTTATCAACACCTACCACATTGGCATCTTTTAATGCATCAGCAACCAATGCTGGTCCATCTTCTGTATCCGCATACCAAACAAGATTCATTTGCAAATCTTGATCTAAATAGAAAAGTTTATTTAAAAACATCGTATGATTGCCATCTAATGATAATAATAAGACAAACATTCTTTCACCAGGATGATTGTTATATCCTGTTAAATAATCAATTGAGCTAGGATCACTGATAATCAAATGATCCATTCCTCGTTCACTCATTTCATCTAAAACTTTATTCACTCTTGCTTGATTCATCTTTAACCACTCCTATTCCTAACTCATCTAATTGTGCATCAGCCACTGGTGTAGGAGCTTTTGACATTGGACAAGTGGCACTTGTATTTTTAGGGAATGCAATAACATCTCTTAAAGAATCACAACCACAAAGTAACATGGCAATTCTATCTAATCCTAAAGCAAATCCACCATGAGGAGGTGTTCCATATTGTAATCCTTCAACAAACCAACCAAATTGAGCATCAATTTGTTCTTGCGTAAATCCTAAAGCTTTAAAAGCTCTTTCTTGTAAGCTTTGTTCATAGATTCTTTGAGAACCTCCACCTAATTCAAAACCATTTAAAACAATGTCATAAGCATCTGCTAAACAGTTTTCAGGATCAGTTTCCATCTTATCAATATCTTCATCTTTAGGTCTTGTGAATGGATGATGTTTTGCATAATATCTTTGTGTTTCATCATCATATTCAAACATTGGGAAATCAACAACCCATAAGAAATCAAATGTTGATGGATCATATAATTTCAATTCTTTTCCTAAATAATTACGAATCGCTGCTAGTGAATCACAAACAACTTCATATTTTGCATCACTTACAAACAACAACAAATCATTTTCATGAGCATTCATAGCTGTTAATAAACGCTGCATTTGTTCATCTGTAAAGAACTTTGCAATTGGTCCTTGAACACCTTGATCAGTGACTTTTAACCAAGCTAATCCTTTCGCTTTATAAGTTTTTGCTAAGTCTTGTAATTGATCAATTTTCTTTCTAGAGAAGTTATTGGCTTCACCTATAACATTGATTCCTTTGACATGACCATGAGCTTCTAATGCACTTTTAAACACTGCAAAATCAACATCTGCAACTTCATCATTTAAGTTCACAAGTTCTAAACCAAAACGTGTATCAGGTTTATCAATACCATATCTTTCCATTGCTTCATGCCAAGTCAAACGACGAAGCGGTAATTCAATATCAATACCTTTGACATCACGCATTAATTTTGCAATCATACCTTCACCAATTTCTAAGATTTGATCAGTTGACATAAAACTCATTTCAACATCTACTTGAGTAAATTCAATTTGACGATCAGCACGTAAATCTTCATCTCTAAAACAACGGGCAATTTGATAATATTTTTCAAAACCAGAAACCATTAACAATTGTTTAAACAATTGAGGAGATTGTGGTAAAGCATAGAATTCACCTTTATGAACACGAGATGGAACTAAGAAATCTCTTGCTCCTTCAGGTGTTGAACGATTTAAATAAGGTGTTTCAATATCAATAAAATCTAAACCATCTAAATATTCTCTAATTGAACGTGTAATTTTATGTCTTGTCATAATGTTTTGTTGCATCACTGGACGTCTTAAATCAAGATAACGATATTGCATTCTTGTTTCTTCTAAGGCATCTGTTTCATCAGCCACAATCATTGGTGTTAATTTTGCTGTATTGACAATTGTAAATTCTTTTGCTTGAACTTCAATTTCACCTGTAGGAATCTTTGGATTCTTAGATGATCTTTCAATAACAGTTCCTTTTACCGATAAAATATATTCATTTTTAACATCTTTTAATCTTTCTTCAAAAGATTCATCAAAAATAATTTGTGTAATCCCATAACGGTCTCTTAAATCAATAAAAACCAAAGCTCCTAAATTTCTTTTCTTAGCAACCCATCCAATTAACTCAACATTATCACCTACATGAGTGATCCTTAACTCTCCATTGTTATGTGTTCTATTCATGATCATGTCCTCCTTCATAATGTTCTTCAATAAACGCAACAATATTTTCTAAAGGAACTTCAACTTGTTCTTTAGAATGATTACATTTCATATTCACAACTTCTTTTTGAACTTCTTCTTCACCAATAATCATTGAAAAATGAGCATGGAAACGATCTGCAGACTTAAATTGACCTTTTAATCCACGATCACAATAATCCATATCGCATGTAAATCCATTAGCACGAAGCATTGTCACAATTTGCATAGCTAAATCTTTAGCTTCAGCACCTAGAGGCATAACGTAAACATCAATACCTTCTTCTTCCTCAAAACGATCACCCATCGCAATCATTAATCTTTCCATTCCAAAAGCAAAACCAACGCCTGGAACATCTGGTCCACCAAGTTCACTGATAAGGGTATTATATCTTCCCCCACCTCCTACAGTAGAACCTGCACCTAACTTCGGATCATCAGAAATAACTTCAAAAACAGTATGCGAATAATAATCTAATCCACGCACAAGATTTGTATCAATCACATATTCAATTTCTAAATCATCAAGTAATTCACAAACTTTATCAAAGTGTGCTTTAGCACTTTCACTTAAATAATCAATTGTGTGTGGGGCATTATTCATAGCTGGATGATCTTTATCCACTTTACAATCTAAAATGCGTAAAGGATTTTTTTCATATCTTTGTTGACAGTCATAACATAAATCATTTAAAACTGGTTTAAAATGTTCTTTCAAAGCTTCACGATAAGCATTTCTTGATTCTTCATCACCTAATGAATTGATATGTAATTTAACATCATTTAATCCTAATGCTTCAACCACAGTAACAGCTAATACCATAGCTTCAACATCAACATATGGTGATTCTAAGCCAATCATTTCTACACCAAATTGGTGGAATTGTCTTTGTCTCCCATTTTGTGGTCTTTCATATCTAAACATTGGTCCCATATAATAAAGTTTTTGTAATTTTTCTGGTAATGCATACATTTTATTTTCTACATAACTTCTTGCAATTCCTGCAGTTCCTTCTGGACGTAATGTGATGGAACGTCCTTTTTTATCTTCAAATGTATACATTTCTTTTGTCACAACATCTGTTGTATCACCAACTGCTCTACTAAACAATTCAGTATGTTCAAAGATTGGTGTTCTCATTTCTTTAACGTTGTAGTTTGCACAGATTGTTCTTAATAGTTGTTCTAATTGTTGCCATTTTCCTGTTGCATCAGGTAAAATATCAACTGTTCCTCTTGGTGCACTATATGCCATTTTCTTTTCCTCCTTTAAAATAATAAAAACGTCCTATCTAAGGACGTTTATTTACGCGGTACCACCTTAGTTCATACATAGTATGCCCTCATGTCTTAACGCGACTCACGGTTATTTTCATAACATCCTCCAAAGTGTCCCATAGCTGCCTCTCATTGTTTTCACCAACCACAATGTCTCTAAAAGATTTCACTATTTAATCTTCTTCATCGGAACTTATAAGAATTATAAAGGATTCTTCCCTAAAAATCAACTCTTATTCATGAATTCTTTTTTTAATGACAAAATAATTTCATATTTCAAATCATCTTTATTTTTCAATCATTTCTAAACAACAATGATACTGAATATCTTTTGACAAAAACAATAAAAATCAACATATCTATAACAAATATAAAAAGCATATTCATTATAATTACTAAACATATCAACAATAAATTTTCCATTGTCATCAAAGTTAAAAAGAAACTCATAATAACACTTAACAATAGTGCACTTCCACCCATGATTGTCAATAAAATCAATTCTTCCAGTGCTTTCATCTTCATCAATTGATAATAATTCACGCCTAAAGTTTCCAATAATGCAATATTTCTTTTATCCTCTATAACACGATATGTATTATAAACAAAAAGTACAGCCAAAATAATAATCCAAGCAACGATTAGATATTGGGAACCAAAAACTTGTGAAAGACGCACTTGACTGTTAATATCAGGTGTTGTTAAAAATTGATAGGATGATTCTATATTTTGAGAAGCCATTTGATAATCCGAGATAGAATTGATAGATACAACAAGCCAAGGTGTTGGCGTATTTGATAACTCTATGCCTTGTTGTTGATAATATCCCTCTATCATATCATATGGAAGATAAATCACCTGTTCATGATCATAATTTGGTTTTAGCACAGCATCAACTTGATCAAATAATTGTCCTTCACTTATCAAATGAGAAAAGACATCATCTTTTAAATAATGATAAATTTCATAAGTTGCATAAATATCAGAGGAAGATAATTCATGTTTTTTCTTTAAAATATCATTATCAGTTATCATTTTTTCATAATAAGGTTTGATTGTTATTGAATTCAATTTTTGATGCGTACTTTGTAAGGACGAAGTCATTATTGCATAAGGATAAATAGATAAATCAGGTAATGCCTGTTTTAATCGTGTTTGTTCAGTCACACTGAATGGTTTCTCATCCTCTTTTAATACAATCCCATAGTGATGAATAGAAAGCAACAAATTCTTTTCATCATTTTCTTTCAATAAAGTCCCATATATCAAAGATAATGCAAAACCCATTAAGACAAGACCTAAAACAATTCCAGCAACCATGTCATAAACTTTGCTTTTTTTCAAACTATATTGATATAAAACTTTTTGATTTATCGAGTAATCTTGAAATGGTTTTGATTCTATTTGATATTCAGATATTTGACATGCAGATAAATTCATATCTTTGATTTCATAAATTTGATCAGCAATCTCAACAAAGGCATCATCATGTGAAGCTACCAAAACCATTTTTCCTTTTTGATAAGCTAAATTTTGAATAATAGAAATAATCTTTTGCTTGTTTTCATTATCAAGATAAGATGTTGGTTCATCAAAAATAAACAGTTTCGCATCTTTAACTATACCACAAACAATTGCTAATCGCTGTCTTTCACCACCTGACATTGATTTTAAAGATGTTTGAAAATCCAGATCCAAATCAACAAAATCAAGGTATTCCCTTATTTCTTCTTCAGATATTTGTCGGTGAATCAAATGAGCATAGAAATAGATATTTTCAATGAGATTAAGATGTTCAAAAAGATAATTTTCTTGAAAAATAAATGAGATTTCATTTTGTCGTAGATAACTTCTTTGTTTTTCATGACATGTGTTGATATCGATTCCATCAAACAGATAATTCATCTTTGCTTGATGTGCTAACAAACCAATATCCATTAATAAAGATGTTTTACCACTACCACTTTCACCTCTTAAAAGAGTCACTTGCTGATAAGGTATACACATACCACCTTTTTCTATAAGTTGTCGTTTACCAAATGATAATTCAATATTCGTTAACTCAATCATATGTCATAACTCTTTTCCAAATTAAATGATAAGAAAAATATCCCATTCCTATTAAAACCAAAAGATAAATAACACTGATTCCTATCCATGATACAAATAAAATGTTCATTGCAAATATTCCACCACTTATCAATGTCAATATACCTAAGGCAAGAATTGATGCCAATAAACATATCATTGAGAATATCCAAAAATCTTCCATATAATATTTTTTCATGATTCTAGATAATCCTTCCCGTCTTAAAAGCTTTAATTCACTCTTTCTTAAATACAATTGATAATAACTTAATAAACAACAAGCCAAAACCATACTCATACATGCAAATAACATAACCAAATTTAAAGAATCCATAGTTGTTGTGGCACCCCAATAATGATAATTATCTTGAAAACGAACACGATAAAGTTCATTTGCTTGTTCAATTGCTACCTTCACATTATCTTTTTGATCTTGCTTGCACATAATCAAATAAGTCATTGGATGTTTATAAATATGATTTTCACTTTTGGCATGACTTTTCAATATTTCTCGAACTTGATCTACAGGCATAAATATTTTTACATAGTTACCCTCTGTACTACTATCAGAATCACTATATACATCACTATTTAAAACACCATTAAATTGGATTGATAAAGGACATTTTTCATCCTTAAATTGATATTCCCTCAATTGACCTTCTACCCCTTCAATGGTCGTGTAGTGTTCAAAATATTCTGTAGGTAAATAGAAATCCAAATCTAATGTTCCACCCTTTGTCACATCTTCATCAATAAGTTCCGCAAAATTTTCATCAATATATGTTCCTTGTATATCTTTCCCATTCAATTGAATATGTTGAGTTGAATCATATGAAAAGATAACAATTTTCGCATAAAAATCAATACCCAAATTTTTACTTTGACGAGGCCAATAATATGAGCATTTCTTTTTCACTCCATCTTTTGAAGTCAATATAAACTCTCTACCTTCACCATGATGAAAATCTTTAATATTATAATAAGGTGTAATTGACTGAACACCAGATATTTGTTGAATCATTTTTAAATCTTCGTTTTCAATAAAATCATAAGTTTCCCAATCCAAATACCTAGCATCTGGTAACTTATAATAAATCAAGCCATTATGAGATAAAGAATTTTGATATTCTGTTGTCTGTAAATTCAACGTTATCCTTTGACTTAATGAATACGATATGAATACAGTACTTAATACTCCAATAACGATAAAAATAATATATAATATCTTATTCTTTATATTCTTATATTTAAAGTAATGAAGCTTATTTATTTTTTGATAAGATTTGTCTTTATTCTTCTGAATAACAGACATTGTCTTTTCAAAATTAATTTGATAATTTTCAATTTTACAAACCTGACTAGCTGCTTCTAAAATCATTTCATCATGAGTAGTACAAACAACCAAAACATCTTTCGATAATTCTTTTAAAACTTCAATTAACTTTTCTTTGTTTTCAGTATCTAGTGAAGCTGTAGGTTCATCCAAAATAAGAATATCTTTTTTCATCATCAAAGCCAAAGCAATAAGAAATCTTTTTCTTTGTCCTGTTGATAAATATGATGGATATTTCTTTATTTCTATATTTTCAAGATAAACTTTATCCAAATATTTTTTTACCAATTCTTTATCAATTGATAAATGATGTAATCTCGCATAGAATTCAAAATGTTGATAAATTGTCATATTTTTTAAATATTGACCATCCTGGTCAATATAAGAAACATGATAAAATAAAAAATCATCTTTATTGTTTTCTGTTATTTCTTCTTCATTATAAAATATTTTTCCTTCTTGCATGGGAGTTTCAAATGTTAATAGATTTAACAGCGTTGTCTTTCCGCTTCCACTTTTCCCATGAATGCAGAAAAGGGAAGTATCTGGAAAATGAAGATCAACATTTTTAAATATTGGTTTATCATAAGATAAACTTACATGTTCTAACCTTAACATACCATCACTTCCCTCTTGTGTTTATAAAAAAGGTGGTAATATCTTTCGAATACTACCACCACTATAAAGAAGAAATATTATCTTCTATGCAATTGATTTATATCAATGTCAATAACAACAATACTTTATCGTTGCCTTGCTTATTATAAACAACTCATTCCATTATAAGCTCATTCCTATTATTCTTCTCTTTTTACATTTCTTACATATCTTAGAAACACTTATAACTTCATTTCATTATCTCTAATAATCTCATGAAGGATTCTATAAAGCAATTTTACTATGTCTTTTTCTACTCATTTATATCAATCAATCTCTTATCACCTTCCGTTTAATTCATATTTATACACGCTAACTTATAAACTTTTCTTAAATAATATGACATATCTATATCCTATATTTTTTACTCATTTTATAAATCTTCATTTTTTAAATATTTTATAAACTATGATTGATATAAATTTTCTTATTCACCCATTAAAACCTAACTTTAAGATATCATGAACTTTTTCTATATTTAAGGCCTTATTTCTAGGCCTAACGTATGTTAGGGGGTAGTAAATCTTTAACCAATCGATAATCTTTTTTAAGATTAAGATTCGTTATGAAACTTGGTCTTAAATATAAAGTTTTTGTTTTTCTATTGTCAAACATCTTTAAGACCTCCTTTCAAGTCCTTTCCTTTTCTACACCTATATCATAGCACAATTCCAACATTTTTGAAAGCCTTTTCATTTTCATATTTTGAAAATGCTATTTTAGATATTTTGCCCATATATTCAACTCTTTTTGTGCTGATTCATGAGAATCAGAAGCATGAATAATATTATTGACCAAACGATATTGCTGGTTTGATAATTCATAACTATCTTGGCTCATTTTTCCTCTAATCGAATCAGGAGCAGCCTCTTTAGGATTGGTTTTTCCTACTAATTGACGTGAATATGAAATGATATCTTCTTTACCTTCATAACTTACTTTCATTGGCATAATGTAATGTGGTCCATCAAAATAAAATGTATTAAATAAGCGCGCAGGAAAATTAAATGTTTTCCCTTTATCATCAATAACTTGATGATAGTGTTCTAATAATGTTTTCATGACATCCATATCTACTTTAATTTCTTTTGCTGATTCAATTTTTAAACCATGATCTTCTATCATTTGTAGAATCTTATCTTTCTTATCATTTTCAAAAGCATCTGGTTTTAACATCATATATGTATATTGTTTCATGATTTCATCCTCTTTTCCACTTCTATTATACCACCATCAAATATAAAATATGTCAAAAAAAGAACCCTATAGAAAATCTGGTTCTTACTCGGTTATGGGTAGAATAACTATCTAAACAGTACAAGAAATTGTACTGTTTTTTTGCTTTATCAAGTCGACTAGTTTGAAATCTGTATTATTCATTAAAAATGGTACATAACATTTCTTAAACAGGTTGACTAATTTGCTTCTTCCATATAAAATACGTTTGAGGAGTTTGAATTTGTTGTTGTTACCTTCAACAAATCCAGAACTATATGGGAAGGATATTGTGTTCTTGATCGGGGCAATATCTTTTTCTATTCCATTTATAAATCCATTAACTTTGGAATCTCTAAATTCATTAATGAATTTATCCAGTCTATCTAGAGAAGATGTCCCCATTGTGGCAATAAGCTTTCTCTTGTCAGGTCTCGCAGTGGCTTTGACGTCTATAAATGTCCAAACAAGAATTGTCCTCACTTCAAGTCAGAACTCAAGAAACTTTTCAAAGAAGACAAGAAGAAATATAAAATGAATCCTTCTCAGTTTTCTCTTCACTATATCACTCGTGTCTTTAATGCATCGCTGGACAAGCTTGAGAAGTTCCAACATAAAATAGAACCATCAAAAATAGATTTATCAAGAATCCGCAATTCCAAGCATATCCTCGGTCTTGTTTTAACATATTACATCAACTATGGTCTTTCACTCAGAAAAACCGCATTGATCCTTTATGAAATCCATGATATCAAAATATCTCATCAGACTATTGCCAACTATGCTCAGGCTGCCAGTCATCTCCTTTTTCCATGGATGGACAACTATAAGCATAATTTCAACTCATATCAATGTGGCGATGAAACCTATGTTAAAGTTCTAAGCAAGAAAGCCTATGTCTTCTTCATGTGTGATGTCAAGAAGAAAATCATCACTTCTTATAGAATCTACATGAAACGTGACACATTCAGTGCCATTGATGCTTTCTACTCAGTCCTTAGAAAATTCAAGAAAATACCAGAGGATCTTGAATTCGTTGTTGATGGGAACCCAATCTATAAGGCAGCACAACAGTATTTCCAATTAAAACGCATCTTTTTTAAGGTAACACAGGTCATTGGACTTACGAATGATGATCCTGTATCAAAGCAACATCGTCCAGCCAAACCAACATATTAAAATATATTGCTATTGTTCTATTTTTTATTATTACATTTCAATATAACTTGTGATATAACAATACTATTTTCCATCTTAATAAAAAAACTACCATCATATTTTTCAGCATAATATTGAATTATTTTTAAACCATAACCATGTCCCACAGTTTTTTGAGTATTTAAACTTAATACCCTATCTGTTGTATTAGTAACTGTAATTAATAATGTCTCATCATTTTTTATTATTTGAATATTTACATTTGGAAATGCTATATCAATGTTTTGACAAGCATTATCAATTAGATTAAACAGTATTGTTGAAAAATGTTTCTCATTGATGTTAATATAATCAACACTTACATCATAAGAAAATCTGATTGAAGGATATTGATTTTTTTTCAAATTAAATATAATATCAATTAATTGAATATTGGTCGTTGGTTCAAAAACTTTTATGTCCGTAATATCTGTATATAAATCATTAATATATTCTTTAACATCATACAAATTATTCATAGTTTTTAATATTTGTAAATGATTTTTTATATCATGTTTTACTTCCATTACTTTTTCATTTTCATTTCTAAAACTATCTATCATTATTTCAACATTATCGTCAAAGATATTTGCAATTGAAAGATTTTCATTATCTAATTGAAGAACTATTGATCTATTTAAAAAGTAAAGCAATGTAATCCATAAAATTACAAATGTAAAAAATATAAAAACAATAAAAGGTATATTTAGTTCTATTAAATGTAACCCAAAAAAAATCAAAAAAACAAAAACCGTAATAACATTTATTACATTATAGACTATACAATTTTCTTTTATTAAAATTTCAGAAGGTATGATTTTTAATCTTTCAAGCATTTTGTATAGAAAATAACTGATTATTAAATATAAAAAAACTGAAAAAACTCTAAAACCATAATTGGTATACGTTCCTAAAATATTAATATTGACCAAAAAAAATATATATGAAAAACAATTTATTGTAATTGAATACACACAAAAAAAGCAACTTGTGTAGAATAATATATAAAAACAAAGTGCATTATTATATATGCAAAGCATTATAAAGTCACAGAGTATTACTAAAATATTTGAAATTAAATAATTATCAAAATCAATAATATAATCTCCCGTAATAAAAAAATTAATTAGAGCATATATACATAAGAAAATCACTGTATATATTTTACTTCTTTCTTGATTTAAGTACGGTTTAATAGTTATAGTTAAACATAAAATATATAAATAACAGAAAAAATACTCAGATAATAATCTCATGTTTTTTCTCCAAAAAATAAACGTTTTTAACTTCTTTTAGACGCCTTGCACTTATTTTTAAAGTATAGTCTAAATCTCTTAAATAAAGATTGTTATTATCAATTCCAATTATTCTATGCTTATTGATTAATATATCACGATCACAAAAAATAAACATATCCTCTAATTTTTTAGATAATTCTTGAATTCCATAACCTGTGATAATGTAATCATTCTTCTCCAGCTTAATACAAATTGTTTTTCTTCTTATATATTGTAAATATATAATATCTTTTATAAATATATCGACAACACCTTTATCACTTTTAACACTCATGGTTTTTTCTTCAAATATTTGTTTTATTATACTTTTAATTGTTTCAAGAAATATTTCTTCAGAATCAGATTTTTCTATAAAAGCATACACATTCTTTCCAAAAGCTTTTTTCATATAAAAATCATAGGATGTCATAAAAACAATATTTTCAGTTAAATTATTTTTTGCAAAATCCAATCCATTTTCATCAATGAGATCAATATCTAATATAATTAAATTAAATAAAACTTTGCTGCATTTTAACGAACTTGTATCCTCAAAAGAATATGTATTAATTTCGAACTCAGATATTTTACTTAATCTTTGGACTATTAACTCTCGATATTCTTTTTGATCATCTACAATTGCGATATTCATATATATTTCCTCCTTGTTTATAATCACTAAAGCAAAGGATAGAAAAAAGAACTAATGAAAAAAAATCAATATAATTGACTTATTATTAATTCTAGTCCAAATCTCAATGCGTTTTTATCTTTAATTTTTATGATTCCTTTTTCTACAAAATTATTAACAATTATTTCACAAATTTTACTCATATTTACCCCTCATTCTACATAAATATTTTAAATATTATATCACAACAAAAATATTATTGTAAATCAATTTTCAGCATACGAAAAAGGGTGTAAGAAAGTAAGTCTATTTTTATTAAGTTTTAAATTAGTATGAAACTTTTTAAACATTGTATTCTTAATTATACTTAACACATATTGATATGATAACCTCCCAGTAGACAGTGTAAATAATTAAACACTGATACGGGA
>OBJQ01000304.1_pt1 | contig 42448 bp, 47 predicted proteins | sample 1519921 | NCBI WGS metagenome assembly OBJQ01 (sample SAMN04209244, study PRJEB22552) | human gut metagenome | biome: gut; material: feces | host: Homo sapiens | place: USA: Oklahoma
ATAACAGTGAAGAATCAGGAGAATCCGGAAGTGGTAGCCAGGGAGGTGGCTCCGAGGATAATAGTGAGGAATCAGGAGATTCTGAGGGAACTGATACGGGAACGCCAATGGCCAGTATAAGTTTACATGGTAAATCCTTGCTCTTGTCATCTATAGCTACACAGAGCAATGCGAAAAAAGAATCGGAAGAAGCCATAGAAACCCCGGATACGGATGAGGAAGAAGTAGAAGAATATGAAGCGTATGAGTATGTGAGAAATCCTTTGGAAGTATCTTATGAAATGGACATCAGCATGACCCAGACAGATGACCCAGAGGAAGAGGGGAATGGCATTACACGCTTCCTGCATTCCTTGTTTAGTGGGGATGATGATGGTGATAGCATCATAGCCGCCTTGCCATCGTTTATAGATGATGACCTGGACCCAATAGATGTATCCGGATATGGAGCATCAGGAACCATCCTTTATACATTTAAAGTGTGGGACCATCGGACCGAAGGTAGAATCCATATAAATAAACGGGACCTGGAACTTTACAATGCGGACCAGGATGGAAGCTATGGTTTGACTCAGGGAGATGGGACCCTCGAAGGGGCGGTGTATGGTTTGTTTGCCGGGCAGGACCTGTACCATCCGGATGGAAAGTCTGGAATCGTCTATAACCAGAATGACCTGGTAGCTGTGGCAACCACGGATAAAAGTGGTGATGCATCGTTCCTGGCCTTTACAGAGAAGCCGGGGACACGTCTGGATGATAATGGGAACATAAAGCCGCTGGAAGGTGTGACAGGACCGGAAAATTTGTACGATGGTTCCTCTATCACATCCTCAGAGGAGGGATTTGGCACCATTACGTATCCGGATTATGTAGCGGCTAACGGTGACCAGTGGATTGGGCGGCCCCTGCTGATGGGGAATTACTATATTATGGAATTAAGCCGTTCTGAGGGATACGAGCTATCCGTAAATGGCAGTTCTATGTCAGAGACAAACCGGACCCAGGTCGGAACCACAATAAGGGAAGCAGGTCAGGCCCAGGTAGTAGGAGGACTGTCCGATTATAATGATATGAGTGCGGATGGTTCATGGAATGATTTCATTGTAGAGAATTATAAGACAGAAGAGGGGTATGATATCACAATAACTGGTTATCCAGAAGGGGCAAAGATATACAGGGTAGATATCGAAAACCGGACCGAAACCGTAAAGGTAGTTACCGGCAGCTCTTTACAGCCTAAAACGGATGGTCATGGTAACGTTGTGTATCAGACAGCCAAGGGAGGGGAGTATAAGATAGGACCGGATGGGAACCCCATCATAAAAACAGGCACAGCTACGGATAGCAGTTCGGATGAACAGGTACCTTACGGGGAAACCCTATATTACCGTTTCCGGACGGCTCCATATCCCAGTGGCAGCGCAACACCAGGGGATATGAGTAAGTGGGGCCAGGCCATTGATGGGAATTACCTAGCAGACCAGGTGAATGATATGCTGGGGCAGATTGGATATAAGACAGCTGCAGACACATCCCCCTGGGCCGACATAGAACTGACTGGGGCAACGAATGCTCTTGCAGCCCAGGAAATCATGGATTGGTTCACAGCGCATAACTTCTTTGATTGTGGTGCCGTGGAATCCATTTATCAAAAAGATGGGGGATACCATGCAAGGCTGCTGTATGACTATTCCGCAGCCAGTGATACATATCCAGCAGTGTATGATTCCGTAAACCAGAAGCTGTATGTCCGTAAGATAGCAGAAGTAGATGGTGGACCTGCCGGTGAGGTTGGGTATTGGATTGAGTACCAGAAAGGTGAATATAGCTTAAAGAGCAAGACTGTATCTATTAAGGAAAAACGGCAGGTTACAAACAGCATACCTTATGGTGATGACATAGCAGCATACATTGATGTGGTGTATCAACCGGTTTATGAGACATACCAGGCCGGAGAGGTATTGTTGGACCGCTCCGGAAATCCCATACCAGTGATGGAGCGTGTATATACGTATGAGGACCAGGAGCAGACGATAGAACGTGAAAAATTGGTACCGTTGGATGCGGTTTATGATACACAGGCTGGTATTTATACAATCCATATTACCAATGCTATGGATTGGAATGGGACAACAGATGCGGTGAGGACCATATACCGTATCGTGACGACAGAGAAAACCATTGAACATGATGGGGTGGAAATGCCCTATAACCAGTATATGACGGATGTTGTTGGTGCAGGAGTAAGCGCATATGCTTCCATGCCGGAATTGGATGAGGGGAGCTACATCAAGACACAGGCTTTGGTATATCCAGGCCAGAATGAACCTACACAGGACGGAGGAACGGGAGACAGGCCGGTCCAGGTGCTTCAAAGAGCCATCAAACAGTCCATCAAGGTGACAAAGGATATCTCCCAAGCGTCCTATGATGGGGTTAATACCTATGGAGCGGTCCACAATGACCCGTTGACGGTATTACTGAGCCTGTTTAATGGGGGAAGCAGTTCCCAAGGCACAAAGATATTGAATCAGTTTAAGTTTAAGGCATACCTTAAGAGTAACCTGGAGGATATCTTTGTGGATGATGCTGGTAGCATTGTCTCAGAATACATTGGGACAGACGGATTCACAGAGAAAGTACAGAAGATTTACCTGCCCCCTAAGGATGGGAGCGGACATCGGCTGTTGGAGACAAAAGAGGATGGGACCTATAATTATACAAAATTCTTTGATGCCTTGTATGCAGCAGACCGGAAAGCTGGAGGGTACCCAGTAGAAGTGGTCAGGCAGTTTGCGATTGACTATTACGACATAGATAGTTACAAAAAAGAGATTCTTGCAGCAGAACCGGGATTAAACAGTGATGTGGCCTATGACCAGGCATTACAAAGGGCCTCCGAGGCCGCAGCGGCCTATTTGGATATCTTTGTGGGACTGGATGACCGTCTGGCCATTGCCTGGGATAAGGATGCTGGTGGTGGGGCGGATAGTGACAGGACTACGCTGCAGTGCAATACCAAGAACGGGAAGGATGATTATTATAATAATTCCATCATGCTTCCATATGGGACCTACGTCATAGCAGAGCAGACACCGGCAGATATTGATAAGGAACTGGCAAACAGGCATTTTAATAAAGATTACCCAAAAGAAGTCACACTGCCCTTTGTTCCGGATATCAGTCAGGACGGGAACACTGGGGAAACGGATGTCAACTATCAGACAGGCAGCCCCTATTACCGATATGATAGCACAGATACCCCAGAGGAATTGATAAGAAAGTACAAGATACGCTTTAATGAGGAAACTCATATTATCCAGGCACATGGCCAGGATGGTGATTACGAAGTGTTTAAATATGGCCTGGATAAGGAGGTACGGCCTGGACATAGCCTTACGTCCACGGAACCATATGAGGCAGCTTACATGGATGGACGGAATGAGGCAGTAAAAAGCTATTATGCCGGATATACATCCCAGAGTGAGGATGCCGGTACCATGGATGATGTGATATATGATGGATATGAGACAGACAGCGGCCAGATGGAGGTTAGGGATGGTGTGGCAACCATGGAAGGGATGCAGCTTGCCATTGACGGTAAGTTTGCCCCTATGTTGGTACCATGGACCGTACTGGCACCAGCGGTGGACCGGGTGAACCCGGATACCGGCAACGTGGAAACCCTGATACCATCAGGAAGTGGAGCGGATTTTAACTTTGTGGCGTTTGCGCAGGAAGATTTTGAGGATACCTACTATAACACGAAGTTGCGGATTGAGAAACTGGATGCCGAGACAGGGGACAATATCATCCATGACGGTGCATTATTCAAGATATATGCAGCCAAGCGTGATGTAGAAAAGAACGGGACCAATACTGTCACTGGTACCGGTGATGTGCTGTATGGTGAGGCCGTGGATTGGAAAGGAACCCCGGTCCTGGATGCGGATGGAAATAAGATACTGTATCCAAGGGTTGGTGAGAGCAATGGCAGCATGGATGACCTGCCTGTCCGCCTGGATAAGGAGGGGATTCCACAATACGATGAAAGCCAACTTATCAGGCAGGAGGACCAGGATGGCAATGAAACCGGTATTTTTAGGGCATATTCCACTATCCGTGAGGTGGTTGTGGATGGCCAGGTTCAGAAAGTCCCGGTAGGATACATTGAAACTTATAAGCCATTAGGAGCCGGAGCATATGTATTGGTGGAGGTCCAGGCCCCGGAAGGTTATACAAAGAGTCGCCCTGTGGCATTTGAAATTTATGCGGATGATGTGACCTATTACCATGACCAGCGCAATCCGGATGGGACTACAGACGGATGGGAGTCTAAAACAGCAGCGAGGTATCAGTATGCGGTGCCTGTGGCAGGAGATACAAATAAATTCCAGACTGAGATAGTAAGCCAGATTGTGGTTGAGGATTATCCTTCCAGGATGGAAATCCATAAGGTGGAGGATGGTGATTCCATGGTGGGGAACCAGAATGTGCTGCAGAAAACGGATGCCCAGGGGCAGACGGAAGCAAGCGGAGGATTCGAGGGGAACATCATAGTGAATGATGAGGGTGACCTCCTCATGTACCGGGTACATGGCAGAAAGGAAAAGCTGGAGGAGCGTGGAGACGTAAGGGAAATTACCTATGACCCAGATACCAAAGACTGGTATGGGTATGTAACGAAACCATTCGATGAATACTCTGAGCATATCGTAGAAGGGACGGAAAAGGCCCTTAAGGCCATGCCAGGAGTGAAGCTGCTGTACGAGCTGGATGGAACCTACACAGGGAAGGGAATCCGGTTTGATATACCGGTATCCGGAGCAAGGTTGTCTCTCTACCATGCGGTAGAACTTGAAAAGACAGGGGAAAACCAGTACGAAGGTGTGACGGTAGAGTATGAGGATGGGCAAGTGACCAGAATCATAGATGCGAATACCGGTACCCACAAGGAAATCCGAAGGACAGGCCAGGACAGCGGACCAGCTGGGCTGAATGTCTGGGATACCATAATAGTGGACAACAATCCGGTTGACCTGTATTTCTATGACCTGGAACAGGTAGATACGATGGAGGACCCAGATACTGGTGAGATATGGGTATTGGATGACCGGGGCAACCAGCTCTGCTATGCAGATGCCCAGTCTGGTATGGCATATGTTTATGATGATTATGGGCGGATGCTGGCCTATACAGCGGACGAAGAAGGAAACAAGGAACTGGTGAAGTCCATCCAGGTCATGGATGATGGAACTGGAAATGGGCAGACCATTTACGAAGATAAGAGCACAGTGGATGATGAAAATGGCCTTCCGATTTATTATACCGATGGGAAAGTGGTTACAAAGGATGAAACATGGATTACAGATGACAGTACGGACCCTTATGGAAATCCAGAATCAACCGGTGCGGTACATACCATCACACGTCTGCCATTTGGCGCCTACATCCTTCAGGAGGAACTGGTACCATATGAGCAGGGATATATTCAGGCAAAGCATATGGGCCTGGTGCTGGAGGACACAGATGAGGTACAGAAATATTTCATGCAAAATGTATTTACCAAAACGGCGTTTGCCAAGATAGACGTGCGTACACAGAAGGAGATTCAGGGGGCCACAATGACCTTGTACTGCGCCCAGCTGGATGGCGAGGGGAATCCACTGAAAGAAGAGGACGGAACCTATAAGAAGGGGGATGCATACACCACCTGGCTAAGTGGCTATGAATATGATGATAACGGAAATCTGAAATTGGATGACCAAGGCCGTCCAATCCCAACCACGGAGCCACATTGGATTGACCATATCCCAGTAGGATTCTATGTGCTGGAGGAAACCATTTGCCCATATGAACAGGGATATGTACAGTCCGTATCCGTGAACATTGATGTGCTGGAGACTGGAAATGTACAGAGTTTTGAAATGGAGGATGATTTTACTGCCCTGGAAATACGGAAATATGACACTAAAAATGAGGATGTCATATATGAGGATAGTGAGGCGTACATGACTCTTTACCATGCGAAACTGGACGCGAAAGGATATCCGGTCATCCAGGATGGTATCCCACAGTATGATGAATTTGGGAAGATATTTACATTCCGGGCAGCAACGTATAAAGATGGACAGGATGTAGCGTCAACCGGGCGTGAGGTGCCAGATGCAGGTGGGAACAACCCCATCATGAAATATGATTATGACTTCCAGCCCATCCCAAATACGTACCAGGGACGATACTACTACACGGAGAATGCAACGGTACGGATGGAATACCTGCCAGTAGGAAGCTATGTACTGGTAGAGACAGACAATCCGGATGGATACGCCACAGCAGACCCTATCCTGATAGAAATCGAGGATACGGGACATCTAGAAGAAATCCAGTATGCAGAAATGGGGGACAAGCCCCTAAGTCTGGAGGTATCAAAGGTCAATATCACTGGCGGTAAGGAAGTCAATGGTGCTGTCCTTACCATATACCCGGTAGATGAACGGGGGAATGTGTCGGATACCCCCCTGATACTGCACCAACCGACCGTGGATGGGAACTACCAGGATATCACGGCTACATGGGTATCTGGCCTGGACGGTAAATATACCGATGCGGACCGGGTGGCAGGGCTTATCCCGGATGGGTTTGAGGTAGGGGACTTGAAGCCGCACCTGGTGGAGTATATACCGGAAGGGGACTATATCCTAAGGGAGGAGACAACCCCATATGGATTCCTGCAGTCCGTGGATGTACCCTTTACTATTACGGATACCCAGGTGATTCAGAAGGCCGAAATGATTGACGAGATACCGGATGGAATCCTTAAGATAACGAAGAGTGATACAGACCGTCCAGATGAGAGGCTGCAGGGAGCACAGTTCCAGCTGGAGAACATGACAACCGGCACCCTATGTGAGACTGTTACCACGGATGAGCAGGGAATGGCACAATTCCAGCCACAGCCGATTGGTTATATGGACAGAGATGGAAACTTTAAGCCATACACCTATAAGTGCAGCGAGACAAAAGCAGCCCCAGGCCATATGCTCACTTTAAGCCCATATGAGTTCCAGTTTGAATATGTAAATGAGTTGACAGACAAGATTGTACTGGACTATAACCCTACAAATGATTCCAACCGTGTGGTCACAGACAAACGGATAGGGAATACGGATGAGCTGTTAGATGGTGTTACGTTACGTATCGAGCGTAAGGTGGACAATGGATGGGAAACCATAGACGAGTGGATGACTGGTAAGCAGGGCCACTATACGAAGGACCTACAGGCCGGTGATTACCGTTTGGTGGAAATCAAAGCAGCGGAGGGATTCAAGCTTCTGGCAGAACCAATTGAATTTACCATCAGTGACGGTATGACGGAAGTCCCGCACTTTGTTATGCGTAATTACTCAACCATTGTGGACATAACGAAGGTACAGAGTGGTACGGATACCCTTCTTGCAGGGGCCAGGCTGCAGCTGATAAGAAAGGACACCGGGGAAGTAATCCGGGAATGGACGACCCAGGAAGATGGTGGCCAGAAATTCTATGGACTGGAGCCGGGAACCTATGTCATTCATGAGCTGCAGGCACCAGCTGGATATGTCATGGCCGGGGACCAGGAGATAGTGGTAACAGAGAATAATGATACCACTCAGGTATTCCAGTACGAAAACCGGCTTAAATCCTCATCTGGAGGCGGTGGAGGCGGTGGAGACAAGCCAAAACCCAAGGTGGACTATATTTCATTCAAGAAGATAGATTTAGGAGGGATGCCAGTAGCAGGGGCTGAATTTACGTTCTATCGTGGTGATGGCAGCGTGTTGGATACAGCAGTATCTGATGCAAACGGAAAGATTACGATTAAACGGCCAGAGTCCGGAACCTACACAATCCGAGAAACAAAAGCACCTGATGGATTTTATATAAGTGACAAGACTTATACAGTCACGATTGGCCAGGGTGGTGTCCAAGGGGACTATGAAATAGTCAATGTCCCCAATACAACGGTTACGATTAACAAATTGGACGCTGAAACGCAGGAGCCACTGTCCGATGTAAAATTACAGATTTTGGACGGTAGCAATCATGTGGTGGCCGAAGGATGGACGGATGATAATGGTCAATTTGGTTTTGTGGCACCATATGCCGGGACATATCACATAAAAGAGCTGGAAGCACTGGAAGGGTATAGGAAATTGCCAAGTACCTATGAATGCGGCGTACAGGAAGATGGAAGTATCACAGGTACAACAACGCTTTATAATTCTAAGACACAAAAGATTGGCAAGGTAATGGCCTCTTACACACCACACCTTACTGGGAAGGGTGCTGCATCATTTGGCGTTCCAGGAATAAGAGTACCAGGTGCAAAGACAGGAGATGATACACCAATTATGCTATATGTAGTCATGCTTATTCTATCCGTGTTGATATTAGCCGGTTTTGTTATCACTTACTGGATGCGGAAGGGAAAGAAGAAGAAAAATCTCATGATGTTGGTCCTTATCATAGGATTATCCGCTGGAATGCATTTTGAGGGGAAAGCAGCCCCTATGGACACATTGGAGGCTGCAACCTCATCTAATGCTTCCAGAGTGGAGTTACAGCAAAAGGAAGGAATCAACACATTGATAGTGGTATCTGCGCCAAATATAGATGCGGAAAGTATCCCCAGGCCAGAAAAGACCTACCAATATGAGGGAAAAACTTATGAATTACAGGATTATAAGGTTATAGAAACCTCCATCCCTGAGAGGGAGGAAATTGCAAGGGATACAATTACCTATAATGAGGTAGAACAGGCTGATACGATACCAGCAACTGCTGTAATAGAGGTAGAGGATACAAGTACGGGAACGGTCACAAAAGTGACCGTCCCCCTCAAAGATTATGAATATACAGATTACCGGTGGGTAGATGGGTTCGAGTTTCTGATAACGGTCGAGGCCGCTGACGCAGACAGTTATGCCCTGGGAGACATACTGATTCCAAGACAGGAGGAAAATCCGTTTGCAGGGTATGAAAACAATTTGCTGGAACTGATACAGGTTAATCCTGCTTATTATCAGATTCATACAGTGGAGTGGACCGGGGAACCATGGGTAGCCGAAGATGGAGTTACATATAGACAGGCAATTGCCCGTGGCTTAAAGCAAGTGGCCACAGTCAATGCTACATATGAGGGCATTGTTCTACTTGATTCGGTACCGGCCAATGCCGTTGAAGCAGTGTATGAAGAAGATATGTCCCAGGTGGAAACGGAGCCAGAGAAGCCGGTTGAAACAGTTGAGGTTGAGGTGGCCAAAAAAAACTTATGGGATTTCATTCTGGAGTTGTTAGGCAGACTATTAAAACATCCCATAATCGCTATGGTTACATGCATTGCATTGATTATCCTGATATGCCTGGTTGTCACTATCTTGCAAGTATTATCAGCAAAGAAACGAAAGAAGGGGGATGAGGAATGAAAACGGTAGGAATTGTTGGATGCCAGCCACGTATTGGAACAACAACACAGGCACTGCAGCTTACATTATGCCTTATGCATATGGGATATAATGCCGCATATGTGGAAATGGGAGAAAGAGATTACATTGAAAAACTGGATGCATTATATCAAGGTATTACAATTGATAAAAACGATATAATATACTGCCAATCCATACCCTTGTATACAGGAAGTCGAATCGCTTTGGCGAACCGGGGACGATACGATTATGTGATAAAGGATTACGGATATATAGGAAATCCAGGTTTTGAAAAAATATCATTTTTGGAACAGCAGATAAAGATTGTGGTAGGGGGAGCCAAGGCCAATGAGGTTGATTATGTGGAACAGGTCATAGAGGATGAATGCTATGAAGATGTGAACTACATATTTTCCTTCATCGGATTAAGTGAACAGCGGGACGTGAAGGAAATGATGAAAAGCAAGAAAGAACGGACCTATTTCGCAGTGTATACACCGGACCCCTTTACCTATGTAGAGAATGATATTTATGAGTACATCTTAGGAGATTAGAGATGGAATATAAAAAACGGTTAGGTGAAAAAGTCGAAGAAAAAAGGGCCTTTGAGCAGGAACAGCAAAAATTACGAAGAAAATATAAAATCCATGAAGATGGAACGATTCTGGTCAAAAAGAAGCGTCTGATAGAAATCCTGCTTAATACAGGAGCTGCGACCGTTAGAATAGGAGCCACCATCATTTTATGTAGTTTGGCAGCCATCGGATTGATTTCGCTGTTGTATGTCGGACCTAGAACGGAATTACTAATAATCATGCAGGAGGTAGTTGAACAGCTGCATAGTATGTTAGGAGTGTGATTTATGGGGAAGTTAAAAACAGGAGCCTATGCAGCCGTTTTTGTGTTAGCCCTTGTAGGATTAGGCATATCTAGCACAAGATTGCTGGATATATCTGCAGAGTACCAAAGGTCAAACATAGCATATAGGCAACTAAGGGAAATAAAGGGTATCAAGGGGCCGCGGGAGGTGGTGGAGGATAAATTAAAGGATATAAACCCTGATTATATAGCCTGGCTGCAGATAGAGAATACCCCAATTGATTATCCGGTGGTAATGGAATCTGATAGGGACTATCTGATAACTGGATTTTATGGGGAGAATAGCATAGCCGGGACACCATTTATACGTAGGGCGCAAAATGCATTTCAAGATAAGAATACAGTGATTTTTGGTCATAACATGAGGGACGGAACCATGTTCGCTGCATTAAAGAACTACCTGAAATCAGAGTACTGTAAACAATATCCGACCATTACTATTTTGAATAAAGGAAGGGAATATAAATACAAAATATTTTCGGTACAGTTACTTAATGAGGATGATGGAAGTGTATTCGCATATACATTTGCAAATGATGAATCCTACAGGGAGTATCTGGATTTAATGATACAAAAATCATTGGTGCAGCTTACAGAGCAGCCAGACACGGACAGAAATATAATAACCCTATCAACCTGTTATGGAAAAGACAAAAGGCTTGTAGTACAGGCATTTGGGGAGGGATAATATATGGCCCAGAGCAGTTTGGATAAACAGTTGGATATGGCAATGGGGAATTTGGTTGTCATTATAGGAAAAGTTTTGAAATCCGTCTGGTATGGATGCAAAAAGTTAAGAGGCAGGAAAATCATTCCCTTTATGCTATGTATAATACTGGCAGTAATTGGCTGGATACGATGGGAGCAGATAGCTTCAGTTCTTGATGTTCTGGAGATGCCAGGGTGGATGCAAAAGATATTATACATACTTATCCTTCTATCACCGGCCATAGACCTTGCTTTGCTAGGAAGTGTCATCACCAGAAAGCAGATGGAATTTTACCGAAAGTTTGAGGAAATTGGATTTAAAGAAAAAACAGGAAAGTATCCATTGTATTTAGGCGAAGTCGAGGAACCGGATGGCCGGATATGCTATACCTTCCGCTCAAATATAAGCATAGGTGAGTGGAAGAAACGTGCTGCACAGATAGAAACCGTGTTGGATTGTACTATCCTGCGGATTGAAAACAAGGGTAGTAAGCGTATTATCCAAATGTTGGCCGTGTCCAGTGAATATAAAATACCGGATAAATTACTTTGGGAAGAGGGGTATTTATCTAATGAAGATGGTGTTTGCGTAATAGGTCAAGGTATGTTATCCCAGATATCATTTAATCTGAATCGTACACCGCATGTACTGGCAGCCGGCGAAACAGGCTCAGGTAAATCTGTGATATTACGTTGTTGCCTTTGGCAGCTAATAAGCCAGAATGCCAGGGTTTATATGATTGATTTTAAAGGCGGCGTTGAATTTGGTCTGGACTATGAACGTTACGGCGAAGTAATAACTGATAGAGAGAGGGCCGCCGAAGTATTGGAGATGTTAGTTAAAGAGAATACTGCAAGACTGGCATTATTCCGGAAGCTTCGGGTGAAAAACTTACCAGAGTATAACAAGAAAACAGGAAAGAATCTATGTAGAATAGGTGTTTTCTGTGATGAGATTGCTGAGATGCTGGACAAAAAAGGTGTGCCAACGAAAGAACGGGAGATTTATGAACGGCTGGAAGGTTATATATCGACATTGGCCAGACTGTCAAGGGCAACGGGCATTAATCTTTTTCTGGGAGTGCAGCGGCCAGATGCCAATGTACTGACAGGCCAAATAAAAAATAACATTCCCATACGTATATGCGGGCGTTTTGCAGATAAATCAGCATCAGAGATTGTACTAAATTCAACAGCGGCCATAAATCTTCCGGACATAAAAGGCAGATTCTTGTATTTACAAGGAAATGAATTGATAGAGTTCCAGGCGTATTACTTTGATGATGAAACGATGTTGGATGAATCGGTGGAGGTGTCACCTGGGAATATGCTTACAGAAAGCTACACAGTTAATCATCACGAAGAGGAGATTAAGGTTCCTTCTAAATCGAAAAGTGTTACGGAAGAGATAAAACAAGTCAATTATGAAGAGTATGATTTTAATTTTGGTGAAGATGAGGAAATAGAATGGAGTGTGGATAAATGAGCCTGTTACCAATACATAAAACTGGAGAGGCCACAGAAACAAAAAAGAAGCTGAAAAAGAAAGGGGAAAATCAGGAGGCAGAGAACGTACAAGAAAATACGAAGGATACAGTAGTTGTCAAAAAGAAAAAAAAGGAAAAGCAGCCAAGAGATACTACATATGTCCTAAAAAAGAATTTCACCATGAAGATTTTCCGATGGGTATTTTGGCTTATGTTAGTATGTGTATTTGCAAGAGGTGCATATCAAATCATAAGGCCCCAGGCGGCCGATGAGCTGAGACAGATGATAAAAGATTTTGAACAGACCCAACAGAGCCAGGGTGATGCAGCGGAGGAGGTGATGGATTTTGCCCAAGATTTTGCAAAAGAGTATCTGACCTATAAGAAGGGAGGCGAACAGGATTTCAGAACACGAATAAATCCATATATATCTCAACGTTTGAATAATGCACCTGGTATATATGCATTCCGGAATAATGCTAAAGCAATATATGTGAATGCATACCGTAAAGAGCAGGAAGGGGAAGTCTATAATGTGTATGTCAATGCTGAAATACAGTACGATAAGGGCGAGGATGGAATGGAATATGCAGACTGTACCTTAAAAATCCCTGTTGTGGCCACGGAATCAGGATATAGTATCACTGCATTGCCTATGTATATACAAGATAAGAGGAACAGTGATGATTATACCTTGCCTCAGATTCCGTTGGGACAGGAAATAGATACCGCACTGGTATCACCCTCTATTGAGAACTTCTTATCCGCTTATTACTCACAGGAGCAGAGTATGATTAATTATCTGCTTACTGCAGATGCAGACCGCAGCAAATTTGTAGCAATAGGTGGTAGATATGAATTTAAGAAGGTTGAATCTATAAAAGGATATCAAAGGCCAGAAGCAGCAGATATCCTATGCTTATTAACAGTCCGTATTGCTGATACAGTGAATCAGGAAGAAATAAGCCAGGAATATATGATAACTCTTGTCCAAGAATCAGATAAGTACTATGTCAAGGATATAGATACAAAAATATATTAATAACAAATTATTTAATTATTAAAGTAACAAAATAATAAAATAAATAAAAAGAAAAGGGGACCAAAATGAGATTATTAGAGAATACGAGAATAAGGAAATGTATAACAATTTTGCTCAGTATACAACTTACCTTGTCCATGGCTATGGTATCTTTTGCCAGTGGCGCAAATTATGCAGAGAATGCAGCTAAATGGGGGTTTGAACAGGCATTTTGGGTGGTACTATTCGTTACTTTGGTTGTAGCAGCTGGTGCATGGATGAAACATGCGTTATCAACAGCAATAGTTACCGTGGTCATTGGCGGCATATTAGCTTATCTCTGTAAACAACCAGAGGTAATATCTACCATCGGAAATGCAATTGGCAGTAGAGTATTTGGGGGATGATTATGGATAACAGTGAGCAGAAAAAGGTAACAATATATAGCTACAGCAAAGTCTGGAAAGTTGAGAAACGTATATATGCTATACAGAACCTGGTGCTTCCTGTCCCCATAGACCCATGGCAACTGCTATATTTTGGTATCACATGGGCTGCAATTAACTTGATATTTGGTGCACTGCCGGGATTTAGTAGTATCCCGGTAGTCATTCGGTCATTATTGATTCCCTATCTCATTTCAAAATTTCTATTAACCAAAAAATTAGATGGTAAGAATCCAATAAGGTATATGGTTGGTATAGTGGTGTTTTTGTTTTCTGAACAGGACCAGGCACTGGAACATTTCAAGTTACAGCCGGTAAAAAAAAGACAGGCCATTAAGCTATCCTGGAATTGTAGCCAGGGAGACAGGAGGTGATTGTATGTACCAATGCCCGATTGACTATTACATTGATAACCTGGTATTCAATGCAGATAAGAGCTGCTGGGCTATTTACCGATTAAAGGGATTTAACTATGACTATTTAAGTACCCAGGGAAAGGTAAATAAGCTGGTGCAATTGGCCAGGGTATATAGTGGCATTATGAGCTATGCACAGATATTGGTGATTCCAGTGGAAAAGGATGTTCAGGAACATTTTAGAAATTTAAGGGAGCGTCTGCACCGGAATGACATTTTATATGACAGCGCAATGCAACAGATAGAATTGACAGAATCATATTTGAGGGAAAAAACAGAACAGTTAGGACGTGTAAATGATTATGCCACATACTTTATTGTAAAGCTAAGTGAAGCTTCGGAATATGAGGCAGTAGAAAAGATAAGCGAGTTCCTCTTGTATTTCATTAAGGACCCGGTCAATGCAATTAATGTACAGATGAATCTGGATACCAAGGATATACTAAAAAGTAAGATAAAAGCTTATGAAAAGATGGCCAATAAGTGGTTGGATGAGAATAAATATAAAATGAGCATGGAAGCCGTTTCAACAGAAGAAACACAATGGTTGTTCAGACGCATTGCATACAGGGGAACCGGAATACCGGCAAAACTATTTTATAAGACAGTAGGACGGGAAAAATGGGAACCGGATGCAGATGAGGTAGTAATTAATCACGAAAGGATTGTACGACCATATCATAGAGATACCGTGTCCTTGTTTGAGGGAAGCATAGAAGCACAAAACAGGAGCCTTAAGGTATCGACAGGATTTTCCACATCATATCAGACATTCCTTCCCATTGTATGGCTTCCAGAACAGAACGAATTTCCGGGTAAGGAATGGCTGTATGAGCTGCAGATAAGAAATTTGCAAGCGGAAGTGTGTATCCATATTAAGGCCATCCCGCACAAATCAGCCCTGCATCAGTTGGAACTGAAAAAGAGGGAGATAAACAGCCAAATTGAACATATTGAAGAGGCGAATGCTGATATCCCAGAAGATTTATATACATCAAAGGAATATGCTGATTGCATGGAGCAGGAATTGAAAGATGACAGGTCCCCACTTTTGGAGAGCAATATCACTGTTTGCCTATCTGATTCAAGTTTGGATGGATTGGAAAAGAAATGTGCCAGGGTAAAAGAGCTGTACGATAACATGAACATAATCATTGAACGTCCATTAGGGGACCAGCTTAAATTATATATGTCTTTCATTCCATCTGTGCGTATTTTGATAAAAGACTTTGTGATGAGGCTTACACCAGTTACATTAGCTTCGGGCATTGTGGGGGTGACAAGGGAATTAGGGGATAACCGGGGTGGCTACATCGGTTCCACCGGAAAAGAAGGAAAACCCGTATATTATGCTCCAGAGCTGGCCTGTCTCCAAAATATGTCTCCAGCTGCTACGTTTTTTGGAGACTTAGGAACGGGTAAATCATTTAATGCTAACATATTGATATATCAAATGGTCTTATATGGTGGCTATGGATTGATTATAGACCCTAAGGGGGAACGGTCACACTGGGAGAAACAGTTGATTGTTCTACGTGGTTTGATTAGTACGGTCACATTAGGAGCCGTATCCAGTGACCGAGGAAAGCTGGACCCTTATAATATATATCCAGATGACATACGGGAAGCACATGAGCTTACATTAAATGTGTTGAGTGACTTGTTTGGGCTGGACCCGAAAAGTGATGAGTATATTGCTATACTGGAGGCCCAGAAGAGGATGGAGAAAAGTCATGGGGCGCACTGTATGTTAAAACTGGCCAAAATGTTGGAGGCGATACCAGAAGAGGATAATTTACATGAGGCAGCCAATAATCTGGCCAGAAGGATTATATTATACAGGGATAATGGAATGGCGGGCCTATTGATAGGGGATGGAACAGAACATGCTATTACATTGGATAATCGCTTGAATATAATACAGCTGCAAAACTTAAAGATGCCATCACCAGAAACACCGAAACAGGATTATACGAGAGATGAGGTGTTATCGGTTGTTATTTTTGGTGTTGTATCTGCCTTTATTAAGAAATTTGCTCTAGTGAAACGGCCAGTACCAAAAGGTATACTTGTAGATGAATCGTGGGCAATATCAGCGTCAAAGGAAGGGCGCAACATGGAAGAGTTCATATCACGTATGGGACGGTCCCTTTATACTTGCATTATTTACAATGGCCATTCTACGAAGGACTTGCCTACAGAAGGAATTAAAAACTCAATTACATATAAGTTTGTATTCCGCTCCCGGAACAATAGGGAGGAAGCAGCCCGTCTATTGGATTACCTGGGCCTGGAGGTAACACCAGAAAACATGTTGGTAATTCAGAACCTGGGGGCAGGACAATGCCTGTTTAAAGATTTATATAATCGTGTGGGTGTGCTTCAGTTTGACCCCGTTTTTCAGGATTTATTTGATATCTTTTCCACTACGCCGACAGAAGATGCCGATGAAGAACCAGAACCTGAGGCACCGGTACCTGAGACACTGGAACCTAAGGCACCGGAACCTGAGATACCAGAGCTACCAGAGGATAAAATCATTTCAAAACCAGAGCCACTATTAGATTTTGAGTTTACAGAAGATGACTTATTCACAAAGGAAGATATCTGATGAAAAAGAAAATGTTTTTAATCGCTATGGCCATAGTGGTTCCATTCCTACTCATCTGTATTGTTTTGGGAGGTTTAGTTGGTGGAAATACAGAGGTTGTCCCCGCAGATGAAGAAACAGCAATGAAATACCAAATGTGTGCTAGTCAATTAGGTGTGGATTGGTCATGGGTGATGCTGATAGACATGTATATGGCCGACCAGGAGCATACTGACATAACTAGCCAGAATATGGTCTATACCGCCCTAAATTGCCTTAAAGTGACGATTGAGGTGTATACGGAAGAAGAGGATGAGGATGGCGAGACACATTGGGAATATGACCATACAGATTATGCATATGGTGCAGATGCCATAATGGAATACTTCGGACTACCTAAAGAGTGTCGGGATGTGCAGCTGGTAGTCCGGACCATACAAGGAAAAAATTCAAGTCAATTCCATATATCTACAGCTCCCTATGATGATTTAAAGGATGTACTGGATACTTATTACGGTTGCTTTGATGATGAAGCAAAAACAGAGATGCTTGCACTAAACGAACAGAAGTATTTGGTGGAGCTATATGAGGATATCATAGGGGAGTGGTCGGGAACCGGCTCCGGGGATGGGCTATTTGGCGATTATGAGATAGGGGATTTGGTTTATCCGGAAACGGGAATGGAAATACCATTATACTACCAGTATCAGCAGCCATGGGGGGACGTGAAATTTGGCGGCAATACAATAAGGACATCCGGATGTTCTGTCACCTCAATTGCCATGGTGTTCAGCTATTTAAGGGATAGCACTATAACCCCCCCGGATATTGTAGCTTGGACCGGCAATCGTTATTATGTAGGAAATGCTGGGCAGAGCTGGGATATATTCCCCGCCACGGCCAAACACTGGGGTATAAAATGCTATGGTTTAGGTACATCCCTGCAGGGCATGATGGCAGAACTGGCAGCAGGACATCCTGTTATAGCAAGTATGCGGCCGGGGACTTTTACCCGGGCGGGACATTTTATTGTATTGCGGGGGATTACAGAGGATGGAAGAATTTTAGTTAATGACCCAAATGATAATGCCACAAAACGATTTTTTTATACATCGTTTGCACCGGCCTTGATACAGAGAGAGTCAAAACAATATTGGAGCTTTAGCAATTAAGGAGGATGCAATGAAATACGGAAATGTTTATAGAATCCTTATCATAGTGGCCCTGGCCGCAATAGTATTATCTTTAAGCATGAGATTTTTTAGAAGAAATCCAGAAGAAAATAAGAGTTCAATTGCGGCGCAGACCGAAACTGCCATTGAATCAGAGGATGCCTTAACAGCAGAAACAGAAAAAAGTCAAGAAACGATGGCCGCATATCCCGATGAAGTTGAGGCAGAAGGGGGGAATACGCAGCCAGAAATGTATTCTCCGTGGGAAGAAAAGGAGTATGCAGCATGTTATTTTACAAATACAGAAAGCACAATTGATGTAGATAGCACATTGCCGGTTGGCGCACAAGGACGTTTAATCAATGAAACGCAGCAATATTTGGACAGCGAAGGAATCGAGGCTACAGAGTTACGCTGTATAGATGGAACAGTTGTAACGGAAGGGCCAGAAACATCCTTCCAGGTACAGTGTGATGATGTGGGGCAGACTATCATTGTAATGACATACAATAGGAATCTGCATACGTGGACATTCAGGCGGGAATGAGGGATACAATGAGCCTTGCTAAAAAAATTAATAAGCTGCAGATTATAGTGGCCGTATGTGTTATGATTTGTTTCATGGTAAATGTTTCAACAGTAACAGCATTTGCATCAAAGACTGTTGGCATAACAGATGAATTTGATGGCTTGGAAGGGGATGGGAAATACTTTTCGCAAGAATATAGGGATAATTATCAGTTAGACATTGAAAAATTAGGGATAAAAGATGCTGGCTATGGAATGCTCAATGCGATTTCAAATGGAATATTTAGCGCTATTACGTTTGTAGGATTGGCCAGTATTTCAGTATTTTATTATGCGTTGGACTTTGATATAGCGGCCTTGCTAGAGCCTATGATAAGCAGTATACAATCTTCCATACGATTGAATGTATTCCTTCCAATATTTCAGCTAATATTAGTTGGCGCATTTATCCTGGCTATAATACGTTTTGCCCGTAGAGATTTTTCCGGATTGATGGGACAGTTTGGGAAAGTTATATTTGTACTATTGATGTCCGTTTTACTGGTCCACGATTCTGCTACATTTCTAAGTTACACAAGCAATATAACCAAAAGCCTATCAGTGCAGATTATGACTGGTGTAAGCGGGGTTGATATGGAAAGTGGAACCAGTGAGTATGCAGCAACGGCAGCAGGGGTGTTGTGGGTGTCATTAGTCCATGAGCCATGGAAATCCCTGGAGTTTGCAGGATATGATTATTCCGATGAGGATGTAGAATTTTTCTTGACGGAAACGGATGAGGATACACGTAACAACAAGGTACAGGAAATCAGGGAAGATAATCCAAAAGCATTTAGTAAATCAACTGCAGGGCAAAGGATTGGACAAGGGGCCATCATGTTCCTTACCATGTTGTTTAAGTGTATTGTATACATTTTAATAGCTGTGATATTGCTGCTATTTCAGGTATTTACTATAATTATGGTTCTTTTAGCTCCAATTATATTATTAATAGCGTTGATGCCTGGCTATGATTTTATGATTTTAGGAGCCTGGTGCCGTAAGATGTTGGAAATTCAGGTTGGTATACTTGTGGTGACCTTTTTAATGGGTATTATGGTTTTAATGGACCAGTTAATACAGGGGATGTCATATACAATTGGATGGTATATTGCAGTGATTTTACAGGTTGCAATGTGTATTGGTCTATACTTTTTCAGGTATGAGGTTCTTGGTATCTTGTCTATGGCCACTATGATGGGCAACAATCCTGGTAGAATGATGAGAACCAAATTTGGTTATATGGAGAATCCATATCGTTATATGGCAAGGATGAATCGAGGAACGCAGGGCTGGAGAGGGATTAAAAGATTTGTAGCAAAGGCAAGATATAAAAACCAGGAAGAATATAGCGAGAAGTTTAGTAGGTATTCCGAAAGTCCACATAAAGAACGGATGGATAATAGAGGACGTACAGAACGGCCATCTACATATCAAGTATCTGTGCCGAAGAAACGGGAAGGGGTTCAATCACATTCAAGGCCGCTGGAGCCGAAATTGGAGACAACAGGGATAAAGTCAATATCTTACTACGCTCCCAGGGAGGTTACAGATAATTGGAGGGAGTTGTGGGATAAAGCAGAGAAACCGGGGAGGCCGAAGATGGAGGAGAATGTTAGAAGAAAGAAAAATGAATCCCCGGAACTTCCAATGTCTCGGCTCCGGCCTGATTCGCTGAATGGAAATAATCCGGAAAAGGGGGAAGATAAAGGTGCACTTAAAGCAAGTGTGAGCCGCCCTGTTAGTTATCAACCAGAATCCAGGGAGCAGCCAGGAAAGAAAAGGGATGTGGTTGTAGAGAATCCCATGAAGGTCCAGGGAGGTCCTGTAGGCTATCAGAGAGTTTTGGAGGGAGGAGAGAGGACGAAGCCGATAGGTGAGAGTAATCAAAAGCCATCGGAACAGACGGAACGGACATCAGAACGTCCAATAAGCTACCAGGTGATTCCTAAGGATTTACCAGTTGCAGGTGAAAAGAAGTCGCTTAAGGATGTTCCGGAGCGTCCGGTAAGTCATCCATCAATATCCGCAGTGAAGGAAAATGGGGAAGCAATAGAGGGAGCAGAGCAGGGGCAAGTTGTCCAGCAGCGTCCAATAAGCCGAACCACCACTGCAGAAAAGCGTGAACATTTGGAGCGAGAGCATATCAGAAAGCAAGATAATGTGGTTCACGGTAGGCGTCCGGAAAGATTAAAAAACGTGGATAAGAACAAAGTAACAGCAGATGCCATAGAATCAACAGATATCCCATCTTCCCCTCCGATGCGCCAACCGGTTCGGACCGAAGAAGGGAAAACAGAAGAATTTAAGTCTGGAAAAATGGAGCCAGGCCGTAATACTTAGTAACGAGGATGACTGCTGGTAACTGTCATTCTGAATCTAAATATGATTTAAAATCTGTGCTGCGAAAAAAATAGTTTGACAATTAGTACAGATGTTGATACAATCTGATTTAAGAGTTGTGGATATCGGTGGGAAATTTGGACAAGTTATCCACACATGAGATTTTAGGACAGACAATTGAATAAAGAAAAAGAGAAGTACCAAATGGTACCTCTCTATGATTCGGTTCCTCTCTAACGTTTACCAGACGGTAGGGAAGCAACTCAAGTATCGCGTAATACAAGAATCTTTTAACCGTTTAGTGCATGTGTAATGCTCCTGACTAGATAATAGCAGAGCCTTATGATTTTGTCAATAATAAAAGCGGAAGAATTTCATGTAAATGTAGGCCCGAATACTTGAGTATTCGGGCTTTTTCGCGCTTTTGAAAAGTGTATGAATTTATAAAATTTTCCTGGGAAGGAGGGCATAATGAAGATAAAATATTCTTTATTAGATAAATTAAATAGTTTGACGAACAAAGAAGTTGATTTTATTTTGTACGTTGCCCGTTACCAGGATGATTATGGCTGCATCCGTGGCATGTATTATCGCGATGTCTGCGAAAATGCGGATATGTGTAAACAGACGTTCTACGATACGTTACGTTCCCTGCAGGCGCAAGGTATCATTACATATAGCCGTGTAAATCAGGATTATGATATTACAATCCTGGATAATGATTTTTCGTACCCAGGTGCGTACCATGAGGGCTATATCAATGTATCCCGGCAGGTATTTCACACCCGCCGGTTCCATGAGCTGAAAGCCAAAGAAAAATTACTGCTGCTGCATTTTATGAAAATCACACATAGTGCATCCGGAAGCTACCAAATAGGAATTGGTAAGCTGTATACAAAGTATATGCAGCTCCTGGGGGTAACTAAGCGGGTATTACGTGGCTATTTACATTCTCTTAAAAAGTTCTTTGCAATCGGCATTAAAGATGGAAAGTATTTCATATCCTACTTGCGGACTGTATTTAATGATAGGGTTGAGGTATCGGAAACTGACCAATACATGAGGCATTTGGTGGGGGTAAGCTGCAGACGGGCAAAGATAAAGGATTTTGCGCCGGCAGCAGTGAAGGATGTTGTGACCATCATGAAGCAATATCGCAAAGAGGCCCAGGAGAGCATTGGTAAAAGTATCTTTGAGATTGTAGATGATTGTATTCGTCAGGCTAAAGAATTGAATAGTAAGTATATACATAAACTGGTAAGGGGTACGTTGGGATTAATTTGGACTAGCCAGGAAATGGAGTTTTAAGGCTTGTAGTAAATGACAAGCCTATTTGGCGTTGGCATGAAGCTTGAGGTAATGGCAGCCACGGCCGTTTTTTAGGAAATAAAGCTGTCTGCAGGTGAAAATATGATATCAAGGGAGGGAGCAGGAACCAGGAAAGGGGCTTGCTCCCTCCTTTATGCGATTTTGGTAGTCCAAAAATAATGACGTTTAGAAAAAGTAGTCCAAAAATGCTGTAGTCAAGAAAAAAAGTAGTCTAAAATCTAAGATGTTAAGAACATTTATTAGTCCATTTTTATGCATCTTAAAAACACAAGAAAAGCCTTTATTTATAAGGGTTTCAAGGCTTTTCGAGGGCTAGTATATCTATTCTTTAATTCTTTATTCTTTCCCTTTATATATATAATCTTATCTAAACTACCGTAATAATTCTTTGTCTCATAATCAAGTTAAAACCAATTACTAAAAATCTCATCCAGCAACAACAATAACAATTCTTAACATTCCCTAGCTAGCTAAATCAAAAAGCCAACGGACTACTATCCAAAAGTCAAGGGTATATAAACGGGGCAAGCCCCGCCCTTGACTTTTGGATTTCCGTGTGCTCATCCACTCTCAAGCGACGATGAAGGGAAAAGACAACCACTACTAAATTCCTTATCATCACGTCATCCAGTATAGCACACGGAACCATAGCCCTGATATTCCTCCATAAAATTTCAAGCTCAGAATCAGCTAAAAAAACAACCTTAAATCCCTAACCACACAGAAATCTTTCAAACCGTTTTTAAAGGTGTTCTAACCTTTGACAGTTTCCAGTGTATATTTGATGGCTAAACAGCCGAAAAACCGATTCTGGGGCATTCTGGCGCGTCACAGGGGCATATTATGGTCTAGCCAAGACCTGTTACCTTGATATTTTAAAGCAGTAGCCACTGATTCCGGATAATAAAAGCAGGAACATTACAATTGCAATATATTTACCACCCTTTCACAACATAACTGTTTTCAATCTTTTTCGGAAAATCTGTGATTACAGCCTTATATAATATACCCTTGTGACGCACTAGAATGCCCCAGAATCGGTTTTTCTGCTATTTGGCCATCGGAAATACACTGGAAACTGTCAAATGGCATATTTTTGAATTTTACACATAATGAGAATGAGGTAATGAGGCCAGCGATTGATATAGCCTAAAAAGAAATAGAGATAAAGATTATTTTTGTAAGAATAAAAATACTGCAACGGCCAGGAGCTGCTGCAGATATTTTAAGCTTTGAATTGTTTAAGGAATATGTCTATCACTTTTAAAAGGTCATCTTCCTGTGAAGGGGTGAGTCCATCAAGCGTGATAGTAGTACGGTTTTCCAGGCCAAGGATATAATCGGTTGAGGTATGATATAATAAAGCAAGCTTTGTGACAACATCCGTGGAAGGAAATGACGTGTTACTTTCATAATTGGCGATAGCGGACCTGGAGAGATTAAGGCGTGTAGCAACTTGTGTTTGTGATAATTTGTGCTTTTCTCGTAATCCCTTTAGGCGTAATCCTAAATCATAGGCATCCATAACCGTCCCCCTTTCCATAGTTTTAATCATTTTAAATTGCATGTGCTTTCTGTTGGTGACAAAAATACAAAATTTTGCCCTTGTTGGTGAGCAAAACTTCCTTTAACTACGTTATTGTTATAGGAGGGGGTGCAATATGCAACGATTATGCAGATTGATATTAATGCTAGTAGTATTGCTTTTGATAGGCGCATATATTCAGAAACCAGAATATAAAATATATAGCATTTTTAGTGGAAGTGGGGGAGACACAAGGGACACAGAACTATTTGTGATTGTTTATAAACCATGGGATACTGATGGAACCGTGACCGAAATCGTAAGGAAGCATCGTACAATGAACGGCACACCTAACAGGCTGACGATACATTTATATCACAGTAAGTATGCGCTGAATCATGGACAGGCATATTATACGAAGATAGTTGAGTACCCAGAAGATGAAATAATAGGACCGCCACCAGCATGGTAAGCAATTTTTCCTATCAAACATGAAGTTACAGGGCTTCTGGCGGCTCCATGACTTTCAGTAAGAAGGGCGGTATGGAGTAATAATCCATATCGCCCTTCTTGTGATAATAATTTGTTATTATAATAATTTGATAATAAAATAGAATTTTATTAAAATAAATCACTATGTGAACCGGTCCGCAACAATTTTAGCGTTAAGATATCTTTATTTGTCTGATAGATGAGTAACCAATCAGGCTGTATGTGGCACTCTCTCGCATTTTTATAGCTCCGTGAGTTCGTAAGGTTATGGTCCCTATATTTTTCGGGGAGTTCTTGCTCATTGGCCAACATAGATATTACCTCTGTAAGTAGTTCAGGATTACATCCACGTTTTAATGCTAATTTATAATCTTTCTTAAACTGGCCTTGATACTCAATCTTAAGCATTAAGGTCCTCCATTAGGGCCTCTACAGATTCAAACGGACCATGCATGTCTATCCCTTTATCCGCATTTTCTATAGCAGCCATAGTTGTTGCGTTTGGTTCCTGGCGCAAGGTTACATCGAAGGGAAAGCCCTGGTAGCGTATAGATTGGCGCAGAAATACGTTTACTGCAGTGGTTAAATCAATTCCAAGGTCACTAAAAACTTTCTGTGCCTGTAGTTTCACATCTTTATTCATTCTGATATTCATACTTGTGTTTTTTTCAGACATACTATCATCTCCTTTTTTATAGTATTATAATACATAATATGCCTAATGTAAAGACATTGCGTGTATTATTTGATATAGAATAACAAAAAAGTTATTAAAATAATAAAATAATTTATTATTGACATTTAACCGATTATAATTTAAACTATATATAAATAAGATAATAATAAAATAGCTTAATAGAAAAATATTTTATTATTAAAATAATTAGTTATTAAATTATTAAAAGGAGGATAAGAGCAGTATGGGAAAGAACCCAGGCACGGTCTGTAGTATGATGATTAGTGGAGGCCCTTACAGAGATGGAATCAGAGTAGTTAACTAAAAAAACAATTAATAACAAATTATTTTTGTATTTTAATAATTTGTTATTGACATGCGACCGATAAAAATGTAATCTATACTTAAGCTGGGAAAGGAAAACTAATGATAATCAGATACTATAATGTGCTTTTTATTCTTGCCGACCACCAAGAAGGTGATAAATTCAAGCTGGAATGGCTAAAAGAACGCATTGAAAATGGTGATAAGATGAATATGCGGGAATTGTATCAGTGGTGTCAGGCACATGAAATAAACTATGTGACTAAATTCAGATACCGAATGGATTATCCAGTAAAAGCGAATATTTGGAATCTGTATAGTTATCTGAGAGCAAAGGTGGATTATGAGTTGTTCAGATGAAAAAAAATTGGTGAGATTATCGGCCTATGCAGAGCACTATGGCTGCAGCCTGCAGGGGATAAAAAGACGGTGCCAAAATGGGGAAATGATAACAGCAACAAAAATTGGAAAAATGTGGATGGTAGATATAAACGAGGAGCCACCAGCAGACAGGAGATTGATAAACGGGTTCTTTATTGATTGGAGAAAAAAATAATAAAATAATTTGCTATTAAAATAATTTGTTAGTAAAGTAGTTTGTTATCAAATTGAAAGAGGAGGAGAATGTTATGATTATTGCAATATCGAACCAAAAGGGCGGTGTAGGTAAGACAACTACAACACACAATCTGGGGGTTGAATTAGCAGCCAATAATAAGAGGGTTCTGGAAGTGGATGCGGATGGACAAAGTAGCCTTACAATAAGTTTTGGGAAGGAACCATTTGATTTTGAACATAGTATATGTGACATTTTAAAGAGGGACCCAATTGGGATAGAAGAATGTATCTATAATATTAAAGATAATCTTGACATTATACCAAGTAACCTCTTCCTGGCATCAATGGAGCTAGAGTTGACTGGCAGGACAGCACGTGAGCAGGTATTGGACAGGGCTTTAAAAAAAGTTGAAGCAAATTATGATTACATACTTATTGATTGTCCGCCCCAGCTATCAATTTTGACACTTAACGCTTTAGCTGCAGCTGATAAGGTATTGATTCCATGCCAACCTACATATCTGTCATATAGGGGATTAGAGCAATTGGAAAATACAATTAATGACATACGAGAACTGGTTAATCCGGAATTGGAAATCATGGGGGTTATTGCTACGCTGTATAAAGTTCGTGTTAAGGACCAGAATGAGATACTAGGTTTGTTACAGGAAAAATATAATGTAATAGGTATCATCAGAGAAACATCAGAAGCGGTTAAGGGAATATATGATGGTCTTGCGGTAGTGGAAAGAAATCCGAAGCTTCCAATATCTCAAGAGTATAAGAAAATCGCAGAATATATTATGTCTAATTTTTAGGACCGGCTCCGTGGCATGATATTGGGAAAACTAAGGGAACCGGGGAAAGAGGTGAATATGAAATTTTTAAATGATAGATATGCAAAAGTTTATAGTTATAAAGGTTATGACATCTGTACCCTTAAGCGTTCTTGCCCAGCAAAGGGGGATGGCCTGGGGTATGTGATAGATGATGCGCATTATGTGGGCCAGGAGTTTAATTTCGTTAAAGATGCTATCAAAGCGATAGATATACAAAGTAAAGTCTTGTAGGAACTTTGGGAAATAGATGAATTAGAACATTAAGATGGCAAGGAGTGTAAAAGATGAATTTGAATGAAAGAGAACAGAAAAGGGCTAACAGCCCAGTTAGTGCTATGATAGGCGTTAATAAGCCAGAGAAAGCAGAGAAAGAAAAAAAGCAGAAAAAGGGTGAGAAAGAGGGGCTTATACAGCGTGGATACTATCTCACACCGGGTGTTGCTGCTCAAGTGAAAATTAATGCTGCAATGACTGGTAGGAGGGATTATCAAGTAGTACAGGAGGCGCTGGAATTATATTTTAAAAATAATCCTACTGAATAATTTAATAATAAAATAATTTGTTATTTAATGCTATTGGATTGTCCTGGAGAGAAAAGGGGATAAAGATGAAGTTAAATGATATGTCTGATAAATTAAATAGTTTAAGCACTGAAATTAAGAGGATACTATCTGCATCCGGATATGAGGATTACAGCGATTTAAGTTGTGTTGATTATGATAGCTCATCTTCGGAAGATTTATTGTTAATGGATGAATACAATAAAATAGTTGCAAAATTGTCAGATATTAACGATACACTTACTTACCTTAAAAGGCCGATTAAGTATACCGGTAAATTGCATAAAGATAGCCGTGGATGTTATGCTATTGATGAATATACATGGACCAGTGGAAGTACAATTGAGTTCCTATGCAAGGATAGTTGGCATATGCGGGAGGTGGAGGGAGAATGGGTAAACACACCTTATTGGACTGTTTCTAGCATAGAACATAATGGACAGGATTATTATATCGTATACCATAATGATGTGATGTTGCAGGGCCTTGAGGTACGTGTTAGATAGCATGAGGAAGGAACGAGAATGGGGCGAGCCATAGAAGAGATGAAGTACATGCAGACTAATACATATTGTCTGCATATATCAAGGGATGAATTGGAAGCATTATATTTTAAGGCCAGTTGTGTAAGTGTGACCATTGAGCAGTTGTTAAAGGATATCATTGCTGATTTGGTAGGAGGTACCTTTACGCATGGCTCAGATGAACGTATATATGCAGATTTTTGGTACACACGTTGGGGAGCTGAAACATATCCTCATAATTTTCCAGATGCCGGCAAGTCTACAAAGGCCAGGGAATTAAAGGGAGCAGGAGAAATACATATTCCATTGCAGTTAACAAATGCAGATACCATGAGATTGCAGGACAAAGCTAATTGTGTAGGTTGTAACGAAAGTCAGCTTCTGGAAGCTTTTGTAATGGATTTGATATCTGGCCGGTTTACGCATGGCGCAGATGAACGTATGTATGCAGACCAGTGGTTTAGGCGTTGCTACATGTTTCCGGATAAGACTTTTATTCGCTATCTGATTATACGTGACAAGGTTGACGAATTATTAGAGGACTATGAGAAATTAAAAGAATACCAAAATGATTATGTACAGATGCAGAAATCACCAGAAGTGTATGAGCCTGATGAGGTAATGGCCACGCAAAAAGAAATTGAAACGCTCAGTGCGTATATTAAGGAAATATATGAATCTTACTTAAAGAGTTTAGATGATGAACCACCAGAGGGTTCATTGGAGGCTGTAATAAGTAAGGTGCAAGTCTGGAATGAAAAAAGGCTAAAATTATTAAAGGGTGAATATGAAATATGATATCTTATTAGGATTCAAGCGATATTTGCAGGACAACTTGAATCCTAATACCGCAAAAACTTATTATAGTGCAGTAAAAAAGGTGTTTAATAATTGTAACATTTCGTCCATGGGAGATGTACCGGAAAGTTACATACTGGACCAGCTTAAACACTTCCGGACTAAAAATGAGGTAAGTGCCGCCAAAAATGGATTAAAGCATTTAGCCAAATATGATTCCTCTTTGAAACTTCCGGATGATGCAGCATTTAAAACTATTCAGAAGCGAAATTATGTAAAAAGTAAGGGGAAAATGGTTAACTTTGATACCATGATGAAGAAAACCAACGCTTGCAGGGACCCAAGGATGAAGTATGCATATAGGTTGGCGGCAGTCAGTGGATTAAGGGTATCGGAGTTGGCGGCATTGGACCCTGGAGACATTATATTTCAATCTGATGGCTGGTTGAAAATTCATGTAAGGCATGGAAAGGGAGGAAAAGAAGGATGGGTTACATGCTTAAAAGATGATTATCTGTATGAGCATTTAAAACACCACATCGAAACATTACAGCCAAATGAAAGATTATTCTACGATGAATCCTATATGCGTAAATATGCCTGGGAGCATGGGATGGAGATGCACGATTTTAGGCGGGCCTTTGCTGTCCTACAAAAGCGGGAACTGTTACAGGATGGATGTAATGCAAAAGATGCTGATAAGATTGTACAGGAGCAGCTGCGCCATTCCAGATTTTCTAACACAAAACGCTATTTGTATGGGCGTAAGATTATAGCCAAGAAAAAAAGGCCTAAGGAGAAAACTGAAATAGAGGATGTAGAACCAATAACTGATATAAATTTAGAGGATTACAGTATACAGGAGTTTTATGATTTGGCCAGTGATTTGGATTCCAGGGACCTTACCGACCAAGAGAAAAAGTCATTGTATAATTATATGGGGAGTGAGTACCGGGATATGAACAAGGTACTAAACAATAAGGATTTTAATGTACCAGATTATATATTACAGGACATTGATACAATAACTGAATGCCTGGAAAGAAAAGAGATACCCAGAGAGGAGATTGTATATAGGGGGATGGATAATCTGGGGGTATTGTTTGGGGATGACGGAAAAAAGCTGTCAAGCGAGGAACTGAATCAAAAATACAGCGGTACATTATTTATAAGTGATGGATTTTCCTCCACGTCAATGGATAAACAGATAGCAACTGCATATGCCGGTTTTGAAGAAGGGGTTTTGATGCGAATCAAAATACCTGAAAGAATGCGGGGGATATACCTGGGGGCAGTGAATCGTTATCGGGAGATGGAGTTGCTGTTACAGAGGAGCAGTATATTTAAACTTGATGCGATTGAGAAAAAGGGTGATATAACCTATGTGGATGCTTCACTTATATACCAAGTTAAGAAGAAAGGAAAAGTGTATGGAAAAAAGCATAAATAATCAAGATTTAAACCAGGAGAGATTTAAGCTACAATCAGGAGATATGCGCCCTATATCACTAGATGAATTTGAAAAATTAGTGCGGAAGGATGAGTCTGCAGATGGTGATGATATAGATGGTGATGAATAGGGAAAATATACATATTGCATAAAAAGGTATCTGCAGATAAGAGTGGAGCCGCTCCAGGCCGGGGCCGATGTATGACTGCTGCAGCTTAAAAAGCGGTCAATTCTTTGTGCATTCTGCTATATTGGTAATATTAACATTTTGGGGAGGATAGTATGAGTAAAGAAGATTTTGAAAGTTTTGAAAGAATGAAAGCGCTGGAAGAAAAAAGAGATAATTGTACAATCACTGAAATCGAAGAAAAGGAACTCACTTATCTTATCTGGAAGTATACAAATTTAGGTTTACCAGATTGGAGGAACGATGGGAAAAAGGAATAGTATAACTATGATAAGTTATGGGAGACCATGGAACGGAAGGGCATCACGAAATATAAGCTGGTAAAGGACCATGGAATCAGTAAGTCATTGCTCCACCGTCTGAGGAATAACCAGAGCGTGAGCATGAACACGCTGGATACCATCTGCAACATACTGGACTGTGACATAGAGGATGTGGTCACACATGTCAGGGACAGTAGGGATTAGGACCCGGCCGTTCCTTTTTTGATGCAGAAAAACCCGGCCCCATAAGGCCGGGCATATCTCGGTTCTAAAACCCTTTATTCTCTATCACTTCCTTCTGTTTGGCTTGCATGATGAAATCACTTATGAGTGAGAAAAATTCCTTCTCCTCATCCGTTTCCGCCTTAAAAATCAAGTCCAATGTATCGTGGATATCCATCCCTCGGAACTGCTCATATAACCGCTTCATCACAATATAATCATTGGATTCGGCATCCTTCATGATACGTTCCGGGTCACATACCTTATGGATGATGTTCTCCAGTGCCTGGAACCGCTTTTCGGTCAACGCCCTAAGCTGGTCGCTGTACCGCATGGCGGACCCTATATCACGCTCTTTTATGGCCATCCGTATGAGGTCATGAGTTTTATTAAAATCCTTCTCCCAGGCATCAGCCCAGTCCAGCAGGATTTCCTCCTGCCGCTGGTATGTATGTGTGGATTTCATTTTCTCTCCTATTGACCGGGTTTTCTTCTGCTGTTTCACTGGTTTGCCTCCTTTAATAGTTCATTCTGATGGGTGGCATAATAATCAATGGTTATCACCCTGCCTGTATCCCCGATGCTTTTCGCATAATCCAGGATGGCCTTTTCGGCCTTCTCCGCCTGGTCCTGGGTTACAAAGATTGCGTTGACCAGTATCGCAAATGTGTATGATGGGATATCGATGAAGTAGAACAGTTCAGGGACATTTTTCAGCAGCTTGCTAAGATATTCATGCACAGCAGGGATATCATACACTTCACGGGGGTCATTATCGTACCCCATAAAGCATATAGACATTATGTTTTTGGCATCAGTTCCCAGTTTTCTCAATTCTTCAATCTGCTGCTCCATCCTGTAGGTGGCGCATACCTCCACCTCATTTCTGGAAAGGAAAAACATTAACATACCATCATCCTTAATATCCTCTGCTTTTACAAATCCCTGTTTTACTTCGTATTTCATATATTTTCCCCCTTTTCAATCGCCTCTTTCTTTTCCTTCCATTCAAGGCGTTTTTTATAGCTTTCTTCCATCTGCCCTTTCAGTTCATCCGAAATCTGGATTTCCTTATTTTTTATGTATATCCTCCACTTCCCTGGTTTCCCGTAAAACTTACAGTTCCAGGTGCCGCCCTCCGGCCATACCTTTGATATTTCCTCCGGCCATTCCGGCCTTGGTCCTAACTCCTCCAATGCCTTGTTGACTCTTTCCCTCTTGTCTAACTGTCTTTGTTTTTGCTGTGAATACATCATGATATCCACATCACTGGGATAATTTTTGACCTTCGCGATGGATTCCACCTTTTTAATGGTTTCCTCAAATTTCTCCATTGAAGTGTACAACACCCATCTTTTATAGCCGGAACCACCCATAATCATGTCATTCAGTAATCCTTCACTGGGAAACTCATCTGTCCATACTGCACCAAGTGACTGTATTTCGGCTTTATGGGGATACGTGTCCCCATAAAAGACAATTGCTATGTCCTCATCATCGGGCTTATTATAAAACAACCCTCTACCATCAATTCTTACATCGGCAACCAGCCCCATCTCTTTATCTTTTTTTTCCATTTTTGCTTTATAGCAGTCAGGACATAACGCTTCACGCCCATACCATTCAATCTTACTTTCACGGTCCTTGGTTGGGCCGAATAAAGCAACAGTACCTTTATGCCCACACGAATATACAACATCATACTTCATTTGTTTTACCTCCCGCAATCACCAACATATTGATATCTTCTTACCATTTTGATATAATATGTATTGAATCGGGGGAGCGGTGGCAAGCCCGCCCTCCCCTGGTTCATTCCCTTAAGCCTATTCCGTAGGCTTATTTTTTTGCTGTGGTTTGTACTGTTCCTCCCCGGTTTCGATGTAAAGAATGAAATCGTTTATATCCTTTTCATCCCACCCGGCATTCCTAAGTCCTAAGATTAATCTTGCTGCTTCTGACATGTTCACGTTCATGTGTTCCTCCTCTCCCCGGCTTGCCCCGGCCATTCATTAAGGTTTTGTTCCTCCCTTAACTATATTCATTATACTATATAGCATGCTATATATCAATAGTCATACTGCACAAATATATAGCATGCTATATATTCAATTTGTATATCATAATGATTCCCTTTCTATTTTCTCATCCATACTTTTTAGTATGAAGGACCGCAATGACATTCCTGCGCATTCTGCGGCTTTCTCATATTTTTCTTTCTCTTCCTTCTTTATCCTAATAGATATAGATACTAATTTTTTTAAATATTCTTTCGTGGCCCTGGCTTGGGCATCTGTATAAGTTTTTCCCAAAATATCACCCCTTACATTTTATAGAAAAAGTATATCATATGAAGATATAACGTGCTATATACATTTTTCACATATAGCATGCTATATATTTGTCTATTTTGCATATTGATATATAGCATGTTATATACTATAATGTAATCAGAAGTTAAGAGAACAGCAAACAGAAAACAGGAGGTCAAGATTATGAAGGAATATAGAGCGCATCACACATCATTAACTAAAGGGTATGTAAGCAAGGCCAGTAATGGAATCCAGGAACCATATAAAGGTAAGTTCGGTGAGGGATACACAATCCGAAGCTACAATCCAGACAGCACCCGGTATTGTTTCATCACTTATTATGTGGCATAACATACATCCGTCCCCTGGCGGCATCCAGGGGAGAAAGGAATAAGATGGCAAGGTCACAGGGGGATGGATTCAGGACATGGACCGATGAGGCCATGAATGAGCGCATCAGTAAGCATGATGCGGAGTGGAAAAGAATAATCAAGCCATATTATGATTCTCTTGTAAATGAGCAGATAAAGAATTATGTAATGGAGGATACCGAGGACTCTAAGGTGGTCATAAGGACCCGGCAATACAACGAGGTCAAGTGCATAGGTAAGACAAGGTTCTGGCGCGGGACGCTTAATAAAGAGGATTATATAGTCACAAAAACAGTATACATAGTCACTGGGTTGACCATTGACAAAAAGACAGGGGAGGAAAATTATCTCCATCATAGAGTCTCTGAAAGCAAAGAAGAAGCAAACCAGTATTTTATCAGTTTGAAGGAGTACTATTCATAGTGGAGGGGACCTGCTCCCCTCCCACAGAAAAGAAAGTGGGTGTAAGGGATGGATAATATCAAGAAATTTGAGGTAGGCAAGACATATGACTGCGAAGCCCTCTATGGTGGGTGGGAAGTCATCAGGGTTATTGGAAGGACTGACAACACCATATCATATCTCTATACAGACGATGAGCAGGATGTAAAGACCGAGGTCATCATCATGCAGAATGCTTATGATAATGAAACAGGTAACATCTGTGGAAAAGGTGAGACAATCATTGCATGGGAATATATCCCCTGCGGTGGTCGGTATGGCAACGATAAATTTTATGGATATTTTATGGCATAAGGAGGATGTGGGCGATGAGATGTGAATGGAGTAGGCGCGGTTACTGCGAGTACTACAGCACCGCCGATGAACAGGAACAGAGAGAGACAAGATGGCCCTGCGATGGGACCGATGAGGAAATGACGGAATGTGGAATGAGCCGCAAGGAAGAGGAGGATTAGATACTATGTATATGAAGAATGGGCAGATAGCCCAGATACGAGGAGCCGCTGAAGAAATAAAAAGACTTGCTACCATGGAGACCTGTGGTCTAATACTGGACGATGATGCAAGAGAGAAGGTCCATCTCTGGGTGCAGTGGTTTGATGGGTACGCAAATCAAATCATTAAAGCATTAGACGGAGAAATCTTGGAAAAATATAGTTAAATTCACCCGCCCCGGAGGTCACGAAGGCAGAAAATCAATATTTCAAGGGAGGTCAAGAGAATATGAGGATATCAAAAAAATATCAAAACAGAATTTATAAAATATTTCACGATGAGGACGGCTGGTGGTGTGAGTTAAACGAGGGCTGGTGTTACGACCAGCAAAGCCAGCATGTCATTCACGAAGATACAAAAACAGAGATTTTAAAATGTATAAGATGGACCTGTGTATGTCATTGTGATGATTGTAAACAACATACAGGATTTGTTGGGGTAAATCCTGCTGGAATAGAAGATTTTTGAAATACAATGAAATATCACATTTACCCGCTCCTGACCGGGTAAAGCCGGGGAGAAAGTGAGGAAAGGAAAAATGGCAAAATACTATGGTGGTAGGGTTACAATAACGTTTAATTCTCATGGCATTGAATGTGATGGCACTCTGGAGGATTTTGTTCAGAATTTGTTTCCATCTTGGGAGGGTGAGTTTATTGACGTAACAGGAAATATTGCACTGGAGTACGATGATGAACAGGAGGAAGAAGATGACGATTGAAAGGATACTCAAGGAGATAGAGGCCAGGATTGCCTTACTGGAGAAGCGGCGCAGTGTCCTTGAGGACAGGCTCCTGGACTTCCGCCGCTCAAAGCCCTATAGGGATATGACTGACAGGGAACTGGACGGCCTCCCTCGTTCATCCCGGTTCTGGATTGGCTATGATAGATACGCCAACCAGATAGTGGATATCAACCGTGAAATATACAGGTTGCGTGGCATGTTATATGGGTACCGGAAATGCGATTAAAAGGCAAAAGGCGCATAGCCGAAGCTACACGCCTTTTCTTAAATGTAATATAACTTATTTCTACCCACAGGGATGGTATCCCATCCCTGACACATACATTGTACGGTTGTAAATGTCATACAATTTTTTTCAATCCACAGGGACGGATGCCCCTGAACTTTTTAAAAGAACCAATAAGTTAATGTTTCAATCCACACCTCTCAGGTTGGGGAGTGGTGATGATTATTGGCCCCGTCTGCCACTAACTATATTATATGTCAGATGGGTCAGAAAATCAAGAAATTTTCTTGATTTTAAAGTACCATAGCATCTGCGGGTATTGTCGCTCCCTCATTGTCAAAGATGATTCTTACCTTGGTCGAGATTGAATTGTCAAAATCATACCTTACGTTTGTTATTTTGGCAGTAGAAGGAATAATGATAAGTACAGATGGACGTACTGGAAAACTAATATTTTGGTAAAAATAAAAGGTACCAGGATGAAATTTCACTGATACCATTTTACTATTAAATAAAAGGTAATTTTTATTACCAAATCGTTACACTTAACATATCATTTCTGGTATTAAATGTCAATATTAAACCACCATATAGCAAGTGAGGTTTATAAAAAATAGTTTGCTAAATCCTTATAAAATCAAGGTTCTTGAGATAATTCTTCATATCAAAAATTTTCCAATATCAAAAAATTCAAAATACATAGGTTGCATGTAATATTTTAAAATTCTATCGTATTATATAGGCGGTCTTTGTCGGATTGTGTTATCCCAATATACTTCATTGTCTGCCGGACTGTAGTATGCCCATATACTTCCATGATTAATGCAATATTTTTGGTTTCTTTGTAGGCATAGTAGCCCCAGGTTTTGCGTAAAGAGTGGGTGTTGAAATTATCAATATGTAGGGCTAGGGCTGTATCTTGAAAAACACGATGTATTTGTGTAGTAGTGACCGGCTTATTGGGGGTTTGCCCAGGGAATAGAAAGTCATCATATTCTAAGCCCATCTCTTTTATATACATGCGAAGAGTCTCTTTAAGAGGGTCGTTTATTGCTATACGCTGCTTATGACCTGTCTTATCTTCTTTTAGGTTTATATACCTTCTGAAATTACCACTTAAATGCATGATATCAGACACTTTTAATGGTAGGACATCACTGATACGCAATGAAGTATTTAATTGTGTTTTTGCAATAACAAAATTACGTAGGCGTGCTTTTCTACGAGATGAACTATTCTCTTTTAAATATCCCAAAATAGCATGTAATTGTTTCTTATTTCTTATCGGCTCTGTAGTAATATTCATCCTCAAAAACCCCCATCGTAAGATGTAATATATTCATCACCATTTGACGAATATATTACATCTAAAACACCTAGTTTTAAACACTTGAATTATATTACCAAAGAAACCTTTGAATTACAAGGTTTTATATGTTTTTTAAACATTCTTAGATGTAATAAAAATTACCTTTTATTACATGAACTGAAAAAATGGGGTGACAGAATGCTTACAGGGATGGAGGTACAAAGAGAATCAGGGCAGAGCAAAGGTGAGAATAGTGAAGTTGTAAGGCTCAAAAAGAAAATCAATGCACTGATAGAACTTTTAGAAAAAACACAGAGAGAAAAGCAATACCTCAGTACTTTTGTTGATAGCTATATACAGAATAATGCGCCGGTGGAATTTAGGATTAAGGAAGTGATACATGTACTGAATATACTTACCAAGGAAGCCAAGTGGCTTGATTCTGCCTACCAGACATCGAGCAGCAGAAACTATTACCGTATTAAGACAGATGATTTTGAGGATATTTTGGATACAGCATTGATAAATATTCCTAGAAAAAAAATGATAAAAGTCATGGCAAATATAGGGATATTGAAATGTGATGATGGACATTATACGTACTCAGCCACGATACAGAGAAAGATGTACAGAGTGTATATGCTCAAAAAATCAGCAGTAAATACCTTGATAGGAGAACAAGAACAGGATGAATAAGGGGGATATATGTGTACAGGAATTTGTGCGGGTGGCTGATTTCCTCCTCAAGTCTGGAAAGGTAAGGATACATAGGGGGTATATCCTGGCTCCCAGGAATGTAATTGATAGGCTGCTGGCCAAAAATCAGTATGAAACGATTGAAACTAAGCTCCAATACTGGAAGAAGCTGCACTGGATAGATGCAGATACAGACCGATTCACAAAACAGGTATCAATAGAAGGTCATCGGCTCCGGATGGTGAAAATTAATATCCAGGTATTCCAGACATTGGGCGTATTATTTGCAGATATTCTGGTGGAGAAGTAGTAGGAATCTATATTGTCAGATTTCCCCGGCCAGGAAGCCATATATAATAAGAAGTTTCTAGGAAATCTACACCGTCACGATAATAGGCTACAAATATGTAATATTTGTAGCTGTAGTGGTAGGAGGAGAACTATAAGGGACCGGGGAGGCAGCAGCGTAAGCTGGGGCCGGTATAGAGATGGGTGATAGAGTTGGTGTGGAGATAGATGGAGTGAGATGGATGAGTATTATGGTTGGAATAGATGTTAAGGGAATCTTAGGGATATCAGCCAACAGGAATAGATAAGAGAGCAGAGCAGTAGCATGGGAGAGCAGAGCAGCAGCATGGGAGAGCAGAGCGGCAGCCCGGGAGAGCAGAGCGGCAGCCCGGGAGAGCAGAGCGGCGGCCGGGAGAGCAGAGCGGCAGCCCGGGAGAGCAGAGCGGCAGCCCAGGAGAGCAGAGCGGCGGCCCGGAGAGCAGAGCGGCAACCGGTAGTGCCGGGGAGTGACCGGGACAGTTAAACTAATAATAAAATAATATGTTATCAAATTATTTTTTTATCAGGAGGGACAAGTGACATATGAGAATAAGAGGATTTAATGAAAAAAAACAGGAGTGGGTAATCATAGAACTCACGGATGGTGGAGCTATAGTTGGTCTTGAAAATTGGTATGATATTGCGATTCGCAGTGTTGGGGTAAGCACTGAGAAAACCGATATGCGAGGCAAGGAAGTATTTCAGGGGGATATCATCCTGTCATATAGTACAGACATTGAAATGGAAATTAAGTATGGATGTTACCAGGCATTTTGCCCGGAAGATAAATGTGTAATGAATAATATAGGTTTCTATGCGGTTGGTGAAACTTTAAAGGATATGCCTATCGGGCCACTTGATGAGTATGCAATTGTAATTGCAAACACATATGGTAAATAGATATGGTGCTGCATATCAAAAAGAGGATAGTTGTGAGAATTGGAAAAAGTACAGTTAGATTTATTCTGGTTTTGTATTTTATCCTGCTTTTTTCCTTTGTTGCATATCTGGGAGACTGGGGGGACTGGAAGCAGGATAAATATAGTGAAACGGTACATAGGATAATGGAAGAACAGGAAGGCGAGGATAGAACCTTTGTGTTACCGAAAGACTAGGAGATATGAAAATTTAGAACGTAGGATATTTAAAGGGGGAGGCCGGTTTGATATTCCACAGATAGGAAGTATGGAAAAAGGGGTACATTTTTTTCTGGATGATTATCAGTTTATGATGCCCGGCAAAGATTGCTGGCAGTACTGAAAGAGGAAGGGACAGGAGGGAGTTGGAGATGAAAATTAGGAAATTAGGGATTATTTTATTGGCAACGATTATTACAGTTACCAATACGGTAGTTTATGCAAATAGTGTGGATGATTCTATTATACATAGTTCTGATGATGTTATCAGAGAGGATACGAAAGACAAAGAGATGGAAGAAAACAAAGAGGAATATCCCAAAAGTACGCCATCGGAAGCAAAGCCCAAGCCATCCGAAGAAGAAAAAATTACCTCCACACCAACTATATCTATTCCACCAGTAGCTACGCCATCGGAAGCCACTCCATCGGAAGCTACACCTTCCCAGGCAGTACCGGTTGAAGTAATAGAGTTTGAGAGTATAGAGCCGGATGAAGTACCAAGCTGGTATATAAAGGTGAAAAAAAGGCTGTTTGGTGGAAAGAAACATTATCAATTCACGGACCGGTATGGAGAGGAGCATCACCGAATTTATGGATATTATGAGAAAGAAGCAGAAGCTGCATGGTATGAATGCGAGCCAGACGGAAGCGTAACCAATGAGAGTTTTTGGATTGATTTGGATTGGGAAGATTTGAATCTTGCCCCCCTGCGTTGGGAAGCCACGGAGCCTCAAGCGGATGATATCCGGGATTTGTCTGAACGAATATTTGGGGATGCAGAGATAATAGGCGTTGACATTGATTTGGCGAAATCAAACCATGAAGCAGAAAATTATGATGGAACCATGTACGATATCTGGAGCCTGGATGAAGAGGAACTGGCTGAACTATATTTTTTCTATGGACATGCTGTAAATGGGACATTGCCGGGTGAAAATACATGGTTTGAAAGTACAGAAGACGGTCAGATACTGGATGAGGTTTCTGATTTGGTGCTGTCAGTTATGTCTGCAGATGCAAGGGCAATCGATGCCACGGCAACCGAATTTGAGTTTGGCCAAACTTATTTTGGTGTGAAGGACCACCCAACAGGGACTCTTTATATACCGTGTGAGTTAGGGGCAAAGTATAATTGGCAGATTACAGTCAATGTAAAGCGTGTAAGCTCAACGGGAGGAAGCAGCATTAAGTATTATCAATGCTTTAAAAAGGATGGCAATGGCCCCTGGTATCTTGCAGATGAGGCATCTGGACATACCGGATATTTTCCCGTGACAGTGCCATATGGTGCAAATAGTAAATATTATTATACCGGTTCATCAAGATATCTGACTGCGGAAGAAGTGAATCAGGGTTGGTATAAAACGGAATCTTCCAGCGAAGGAGACCGGATTAATTATATAGACCCGGAGGGAGATTCCTTCCGGATGGCGGCCCAACATCAATCTTTTGGAGATTGGTATATAACAAAAGAGGCTACCTGTACATCCAAGGGAACGAAGCAGCGGACCTGCATGGGATGTGGAGCTGCTGAGACTGCGTATATTGACGCATTAGGACATAACTGGGAAGCGGATTATTATACAGGTGCCAATAATGGTACGTATTATAAGCGGTGTACCAGGTGCAGCGAGAAAACGGATGTAAGAAATAATCCATATACAATTACTTATCATGCGAATGGTGGTAAGGGTACGATGGCGGTCCAAAACTGTACCTACACTGCAAAACTGAATTTGTTATCCAATACATTTCAAAGAGATTATTACACATTTAAAAATTGGACAACAGAGCCGGATGGTGGGGGAAAGATATATAGTGATACGCAGCCAGTAAGTAATTTGACAGCTGTATATGGAGGGAATATTGATTTATACGCACAGTGGCAGCCAAAATCATATAACATTACATTTGATGATGGATGGGATGGTACGCAAAATATAACGCGAAGCTATGTGTATACCCATCCATTCGGTGAACTGCCTGTATTTAAGCGGCTTGGATATACCCTATCGGGATTTTTCTCAGAACCAGAAGGAGGAGAGAAAATCACAGCGGAATCAAAAGCGCCGCATTCAGACACAATCTATTACGCGCATTGGGAAGCCAATTCATATGATATTTTCTTCCATACAGGAAAATCCTACTGCGGGAGTGAAAAGAAGAGGGTTACATACGATGGGAAAGTAGGAATTCTCCCGGCAGCCTCCATGGAAGATTTTGAATTCTTGGGATGGTATACAGAACCATACAGCCAAACATATGTAGAGGGAATCATGTGTGGGGATGCCAATCCTCCAGATGACAAACAGATAAAATCAGAGGATGTGTATAGGATAGCAGGACACACACAGGCTTATGCATATCTGGTTCTGCAATATGAAGAACTGGAGAATGGTGTGAACCGCAGGCCAGGCCCAGATGGTTATATGAATACAAAGGACGATAATTATTATCTGAACGGAGAAGATGGAATTGCGGGAACTCATGATGATGAGAAGCTGTATCCAGGGGAAGATGGGAAATATGGAACAAAGGATGATTATTATTTAGATAAAGAGGGCCATAAGATATATCCCGGAAATGATAGTATCTTTAGGACAGAGGATGATTATAGAGATAACGGGGATGGGACGAATACACGTCCTGGACCAGACTGTAACTTTAAGACAGAGGATGATGTGGAAGCATCCAACGGTCTAGATGGTTTGCCTGGAACTATGGATGATTGGATTGATAATAATGAAAACTATCCAGATACGAATTTAAGGCCAGGGCCGGATGGAGTGTTCGGAACGGGAGATGATGAAGTGTACTGGAACGGGCCGGATGGAATACCAGGAACGGAAGATGATGAGCCGGTGCATCCGGGCCTGGATGGGAAACTGGAAACCGGGGATGACTGGGTAGAAAACGGCCATAACTATCCGGAAACCAATCTAAGGCCAGGGCCGGACGGAGTGTTCGGAACGGAAGATGATGAAGTGTACTGGAACGGGCCGGATGGAATACCGGGAACGGGAGATGATGAGCCGGTGCATCCGGGCCTGGATGGGAAACTGGAAACCGGGGATGACTGGGTAGAAAACGGCCATAACTATCCGGAAACCAATCTAAGGCCAGGGCCGGACGGAGTGTTCGGAACGGAAGATGATGAAGTGTACTGGAATGGACCGGATGGAATACCAGGGACGGAAGATGATGAGCTGGTGCATCCGGGCCTGGATGGGAAGCTGGAAACTGGGGATGACTGGGTAGAAAACGGCCACAATTACCCGGAAACCAATCTAAGGCCAGGGCCGGATGGAGTGTTCGGAACGGAAGATGATGAAGTGTACTGGAACGGACCGGATGGAATACCAGGGACGGAAGATGATGAGCTGGTGCATCCGGGCCTGGATGGGAAGCTGGAAACTGGGGATGACTGGGTAGAAAACGGCCACAATTACCCGGAAACCAATCTAAGGCCAGGGCCGGATGGAGTGTTCGGAACGGAAGATGATGAAGTGTACTGGAACGGACC
>OBJQ01000310.1_pt1 | contig 42013 bp, 36 predicted proteins | sample 1519921 | NCBI WGS metagenome assembly OBJQ01 (sample SAMN04209244, study PRJEB22552) | human gut metagenome | biome: gut; material: feces | host: Homo sapiens | place: USA: Oklahoma
CATTCTATTGGTATAAAAAAGTCATTGCAACAAATGGGGAAGATTTATCAGATTAGGAATAAGAATTTCTTATTCCTTTTCTTTTGCCTTTGATTATGATATATTTAAACAAAATGGAGTGATTCAATGAAAAAAATAACTTGTTTTTTATTAACTATCTTATTACTCGTTGGTTGTCAAACAACGAGTCAAAGATTAAAGATTGATGGAATCCAAGAAATTGAGTATCAAGAGTTAACACAGAATTTAAATTCAGATGTTACATTTATGTTGTATATTGGTAGGCCTGATTGTGGTGATTGCCAAGAATTCTATCCAGTATTAGAAAAATATGTGACGAGTCATAAAGGAACAGGTCTATATTATTTAAATGTTAAAGCATTTAGAGATCGAGCAAATCAAAAAGATGCAACTCAAGAAGAAAAAGATTTTTATAAGAATCTTTATCAGGAATTAGATTTTGATTGGACACCAACAATTCATGTTGTTTCTAATGGACGTTTTATAAAAACATATCAGTATTTAGATGAAGATTATTTTAAAATTAAGGATAGAGAAAAACAATTACAAAGAAAACAAGAATTTTTAGATGAATTTCAAAGCTTTATGGATGATTATTTCAAGGAGGATTAAGCAATGAAGAAATGTCCTAGATGTGGATATGAAGTTAAAGATGATGAAAAGTATTGTCCACATTGTGGTTTAGACTTACAAGTTAGATATCGACCAATTAAACCTAAGAATAAATCAATGACTTATTTATTATATGTGATTATATTCTTCTCTTTTATTACTATTCCTTTACTTTATGGTCGTATTTTAAGTGATATTGGAAGTAGTATGAATGAAATTGGTGATGAGAAAACAAAGCTTCCAGCTATTGTTGATGAAGAACCAACAAAGATTTTAGCGAATTATGATACATTAGCTGATTTTAAGAATCAGTTTAGTAATGTTGATGGAATTGTTCAATCTATTGCTGATTATGAAAAGACTTTATTTGCAATTCATGATTATACTTTTGATAAGGATTATAAGATTCAGGTTTTAGATAATTATAATATCTATTATGATTTCACTTATACAACAAAGATTAATGAACATGTTACTTTATCAATTGAACGTTATTATGATCGTGCTCATCAATATAATGAAGAAAAGATTGTTTTTAAAAAGGATAATGCACAAAGTTTTGATGAATTATTTTTAACTGATGAACAAAAGGCTTTATTTGAAACATATAGTGGTCCTCAAACAGTTACTAATCAATTGATGGATGATTTTGCAAAACGTCAAGATGAATTTGAAAGTAAGAAGAAAACTTTAGGGCATTATGGAATTGGAAATTATAAAGGTGAATCATCATTTGTTGTTCATCGTTATCAAAAAACATATTATTCTGTATTAACATATACTCATTCTTTAAAAGATTATATCAACTAGAGGTTCTTTAACCTCTTTTTCTTTGCTTTTATTAATATATTCGCTATAATATTTAAAACAAAGGGGGAATCATCTTGAAAATATTAATAAGTGATTTAGATGGAACATTAGTTAATGAAAATACAAGTATATCACCTAAAAATATCGAAGCACTCAAAGAATTAAAAAAACAAGGTCATTTGATTGCGTTATGTACAGGACGTAATTTTATGGAAGTTAAAGAATTAATTGATTGTGTTGATTTTTCTTATGATTATTTAATTTTAAATAATGGGGGTCAAATCTTAGATAAGAATCTAACAACACTCTATGAAAAGCATATTGACCATGAAATTGGTGTTGATATTTTAAAACATTTAACAAGTTATGCTGGAATGTGGGCATATTATTGTGATGGTCATGTTAATTATGGTTATATAGATGGTCAAACGATTAATCATGGGGCTAAGGGAAAACCTAAGATTGATGTTGATTTTCATCAAGCTTATCAACAAGCATCACATTTTCAAATTATTGCCTTTAATCAAGAGGATGAAGGTATTGAAAATACAAAGGCATGTTATGATTATATTTTAGAAAATTATAGTGATAGTGTTGAAGCTTATTTTAATATGCATTTTGTTGATGTTGTTCCTAAGGGGTGTTCTAAAGGAAGTGGAATAAAAAAACTATTAACCTTGATTGAAGAAGATATTGATGAAGTTTATGCGATTGGGGATTCGTATAATGATTTATCAATGATTCAATCTGCTGATTATGGTTATACATTTATTCATGCACATGATGATATTAAAAGTCAAACGAAGCGTCATGTTCATTATGTTTATGAGGTTATTGAAGATATGTTAGGGGGAAATAAAGATGAGTTGGCAAGATAAATTAAGAAAGGTTGAACCATATCAGGCAGGGGAACAACCTAAAATAAAGAATCTCATTAAATTAAATACAAATGAGAATCCATATGATCCAGGATGCCTTGTGAAAGAAGCAATCAATCAATTTGATTCTTCACAGTTACCATTATATCCAAATCCTGATGCAGATGATTTAAAACATAGTATGGCTTTATATCATGGTTTAAAGGATTCACAAGTCTTTTTAGGAAATGGTTCTGATGAAGTTTTAGCATTAACATTTTTAACTTGTTTTAATGGCGAAGCACCAGTTTTGTTTCCTGATATTAGTTATTCATTTTATCCAGTATATTGTGAATTGTATCAAATGAATTATCAAATGGTTCCTCTTAATGAAAACTTTGAAATTGTTAAAGAAGATTATTATCAAGAAAACTCTGGAATTATTTTTCCTAATCCAAATGCTCCAACTGGTTTATTAGTGACGTTGGATTTTATTGAAGATATTTTAAAACATAATCCAGATAGTATTGTTGTGATTGATGAAGCTTATATTGATTTTGGAGGAGAAAGTGCAGTTTCGTTATTAGAGAAATATGAAAATTTATTGATTATTCAAACTTTTTCAAAATTCCGTTCTCTTGCGGGAATCCGTTTGGGGGTTGCATTAGGGAATCCGACATTGATATCAAAATTATATGATGTGAAAAATTCTTTTAATTCTTATCCAATTGATAGATTGGCACAAGTGATTGGTAAAGCGAGTATGGATGATAGTGATTATATTCAGAAAAATGCTCAAAAGATTATTAAAACAAGAGAATATACAAAAGATAAATTAAAAGCTTTAGGTTTTGAGATGCCTGATTCTTATGCTAATTTTATTTTTGTTAAGCATCCAGATTATGATGCTCAAACATTATTTACTCAATTAAGAGAAAGAGGAATATTGGTTCGTTATTTTGCTAAACCAAGAATTAATCAATATTTAAGAATTACAATTGGAACACAACAACAAATGGAAACATTAATACTAACAATTGAAGATATTTTAAAAGAAAGATAAGTTTTTTATCTTTCTTTTGCTAAGCATATTCGTTTGAGATGTTAATTTTGTATGATATAATGCGTTGTAGGAGGACTTTATGAAAAAAGATTTGGCAGTTATATTTGATTTAGATGGAACATTATTAAATACTGATTTATTGATTCACAAAACATTTGATCATGTTTTTGAAAAATATAAACCTGGATATATCTTGAGTGAAGAGGAACATTTATCTTTTTTAGGACCAACATTAAAAGATACTTTTGCTAGATATTTTCCTGAATCAATGAGTGATGAATTGATAGAATATTATCGTGATTATAATCATGCACATCATGAGGATTTTGTAACGATTTATCCAACCGTAAAGGAAACGCTTGAGACTTTGAAAAATAAGGGATATCCTTTAGCAGTTGTTACAACGAAGTATTCTAAAGCGGCTTATTTAGGTTTGGATTTATTTGATTTAACCCAATATTTTGATGTTGTTTTAGGAATGGATAATGTGAATCGGGTTAAACCTGATCCAGAGGGTATTTTAAAGGCTATGAATCAAACAAATTGTAAAAAAGCACTTTATGTTGGTGATAATACAAGTGATATCTTAGCTGGTAAAAATGCTGGTGTTCATACTGCTGGTGTAAAGTGGACACCAAAAGGAACAAGTGAGATGGAGAAGTTGAATCCTGATTTGATGATTGATGAAATGAAGGATATTATACATTTTATAGAAAGGATGGATTAAGATGGTAGATTTAATTGTCATTGGAGCTGGACCTGCGGGATTAACTGCAGCTTTATATGCAACTCGTGCAGGAGCAAGTGTGATTGTATTAGATGGAGGAGCACCAGGTGGTAAGTTGAATTTAACTGCTGAGATTGAAAATTATCCAGGAGTTGTGAAAAAAGGACCTGAATTAGCTTATTCAATGTATGAACAATGTTTATCATTTGGCGCTAAATATGAATTTGGTGAAGTTACAAAAATTGAAGATTTAGGTGATCATAAGATTGTTTATACGGCTAAAGAAAAATATGAGACAAAATATGTCTTTATTGCAACGGGAACAAAAGAGCGAAAAATGGGTATTTCTGGTGAAGAAGAAATGACTGGACATGGAGTTTCTTATTGTGCTGTTTGTGATGGGCCATTCTTTAAAAATAAGGTTGTATGTGTTGTTGGTGGTGGTAATAGTGCGATTGAGGAATCACTTTATTTAAGTGATATAGCAAGTCATGTGCATATTATTGTTCGTCGTGATGTTTTAAGAGCTGATCAATATTTAATTGATAAAATGAAGGAAAAGGATAATATTGAAATGCATTATTTAAAGAAACCACATGCGATTGAAAAGAAGGATGGAAAAGTAAGTGGTTTAGTGATTGAAGATTCTAAGACTGGTGAATTGTCAACAATTCCAACGAATGGTATCTTCCCATTTATTGGTTTGGATCCTATTAGTGGATTTGTTAGTGATTTAGGAATTGTGGATGATAAAGGATATATTGAAGTTAATGAAAATCAAGAAACAAAGGTTAAAGGAATCTTTGCTGGTGGAGATGTAACAGCTAAGAATTTACGTCAAGTTATTACGGCAGCAAATGATGGTGCCATTGCTGGACAATATATTGCTTCATTGTTAAAATAAGGGAAGATTTTTTCTTCCTTTTTTGTTTAATGGTGTCAATGAGGAAAGATAATTTTATTGAGATTGAAAAAAGAGTACACTTATGATGTGTTTTTTGATATAGTATAAATGACAAAAGGGGATGAGTTTATGGATAAAATTGAAGTTGTAGTCGTCACTGGAATGTCTGGAGCTGGTAAAACACAGGCAATGGCAATCTTTGAAAATATGGAATATCGTTGCATTGATAATTATCCAGTTGCATTGTTAAAAGAGTTTGGTGATTTGATGCGTACATCTACAAAATATGCCAAAGTTGCTATGGCTGTTTCATTAGGAGACGCTATTTTAGCAGTGCGTGTGCTATCTAATATGGATTGGATAGATTTAACTGTGATTTTCTTAGATTGTGATGATGAAGTTTTACTTTCTAGATATAAACAAACACGTCGTTCTCATCCATTGATGATTGGTAATATGGCATCTTCTTTAATGGAAGCTATTCACTTTGAAAGAGAAATGGCTGATCCAGTAAGTAAGCTAGCAAATATTATTATTGATACTACATTGTTAAAGCCAACTAAGCTTCAAGATAAGTTAGAAATATATTTTCATAAAGGAAATCAAGATACTTTTAGAGTTTCTTTTGTTTCTTTTGGTTATAAACATGGGGTACCAAGAGATGCTGATTTATTATTAGATGTGCGTTTCTTACCTAATCCTTTCTATATTGAGGAGTTAAGAAATTTAACAGGAAATGATAAGGCCGTTTATGATTATGTTATGGAACAAGCCGAAACTAAAGAGTTTATTGAAAAGACAATTACTTATTATGATTATTTATTAAAGAAATATGAAGAAGAAGGAAAAATGCAAATGATTATTGGAATTGGCTGTACTGGTGGACAACATCGTTCAGTGACTTTAACAAATTATTTTGCTGATTATTATTCTAAGTATTATCAAGTTTATAAATGGCATCGAGATGCTGATCATTAAGGAGGGAAGAAAGTGATATCTTTTTCAAGAGTTGTAAAAGAAGAAATTGTTTTTAATGATTTTGATTTAGATTGTGAAAAAGCTATTCTTTGTGCAATGATTAAAATTATTGGAACATTATCTTTAAACCAATCAGGATTATCACTAACATTACGTACTGAAAATGCAAAAATTGCATCAAAATTGCATAAATTATTAAAGGATTTATATCAACCACATATTGAGTTTCGTGTGTCTAAAAAAATGAAACTTAAAAAAAACAATGTCTATATATTAATTGTATCTAAAGCTAGAGAAATCTTAGATGATTTACATTTGATGGAGGGTATTGGTATTCAAAGTGTACCAGATGCTCAATTATTAGAGACAGATTCACAAAAAAGAGCTTATTTAGCAGGGGTTTTTCTTGCTTGTGGAAGTGTGAATAATCCCGATACTTCTAATTATCATTTAGAAATGAGTGTTAATGAAGAAGATTTTGCTTTGTTTATAGAAGAATTAATGAATCGTTATGAACTTAATGCAAAGGTTATTAAACGTCGTAATAAATATGTTATTTATATGAAATCAGCAGAAAGAATTGGTGATTTTTTAAGAGCTATTGGGGCAAGTCAATCAGTCATGGATTTTGAAATGACAAGAATTGATCGTTCAATGGCAAATACCGTTAATCGTTGGAATAACTGTGATATTGCTAATGAGGTGAAGGCAATGAGTGCTTCTACGGCACAAATTGAAGATATTGCTTATGTTATTGATAAGGCTGGAATAGAAATCTTAGATGATAAGACGAGAATTGTCGCGTTACTTCGTTTAGAGAATCCAGAGTTAACCTTGAATGAATTAGCGGATGCTTATTATGAGCAGACGGGGCAAACCATTAGTAAATCAGGATTACATCATCGTTTTAAAAAGATTAAAGAAGAAGCTCAAAAATTAAAACAAATGGAGAATGATTAATATGGAAAATATTAATATACTATTTGGAAGAAGAATTAAAGAATTACGTTTAAGACAAAATATTTCGCAAGAAGAATTAGGTTTCCGTTGTCAGCTTTCTAAAAACTATGTTTCGGATGTAGAAAGAGGGAGACGTAATGTATCTATTAAGGTTGTAGAAAAATTTGCAGCGGGATTAAGAGTTCCTGTCTATTATTTGTTTAAATGGCATGATGGTGATGAATCAGTTCATTTATAGTTTATATTTGTCGTATAGACTAGAAATGTAAAAAAGGAGAATATATATGGGATATGGTTTTATATATTTATTTTGTGTTTTAATATTATTAATGTTAGCATTGAGATTCTTTTTGCCTTTTCTTATTTATTTAATTCCCGTACTTGTTATTGTGTGGATTTTAAGAATTCTATTTGGACGTAGACATAGAAGGCAAACAACCTCAACTGATGATCGTACATATTATGAATCAATGTATCAACAACCAGAAGAACCAACAAATCCTGATATCATTGATGTAGATTATAAAGTTGTAGATGAAGAAGAACAAGATAACACTCATTAGAGTGTTTTTGTATAAAGGAGGAGTTTTATGATTTGTCCAAGATGTAAAAGTGAATTAAATGATGATATGAGTTTTTGCCCTCAATGTGGTTTAAAAATAGAAAGATGTCCACATTGCCATCAGCCAATACTTCCAAATGCTAAATTCTGTTCACATTGTGGAGAACGTTTATATGAAGATGTTCCTCAAGGAGTAGGTGGTTTTTATCAACCATTAGGTGATGAAGATAATTTAAAAGAGGAAACTGTTGACTTTGAAGATATTCCAGTTAGTCATAAGGTGAATAAGAAAGTTATTGGTATTGGAGTTGCTATTTTAATAGCGTTAACAGGTATTTCTTATCTTTATCTCTATCATGGACCAGCTTTGAATCTAGCTAGAGATAATTCTTCTCATCAAATTAAAGTGAAACAACAAAGTATTGGTGGAACAACATCTTATGCAACATTTACTGGTAATATTAATTTATCTGGTTTAGTTTATCAAAGTGAAGATAAGTTTTATATTTGTGATGATCAAGGTCATCTTGTAAGTATGGATAAAGATTTAAAGAATCGTCAAACGATTCTTAATGAATCTGTTCAATATGTGAATGTGACAAAAGATATGATTTATTATGCAAATAAAGATAATTATTTGTGTCAGTCATCATTAGATGGAAAAGATAAAAAGATATTAATAAATAAAGCCGTTTATTATGTGATTGTCAAAGATGATAAGATTTATTATCAGTTAGATGAGGATCATGAAGCTTTATATGTATATGATATAAAAACAAAGAAAGAAACAAAGTTGAATGAACGTCAATCTTTTAGTTTAAATATTTTAGATGATAAGATTTATTTTACAAGTAGTGATGGGATTTATAGTATTGGATTAGATGGTAAGGGTGAAGAAAAGTTATTAAGTGGTAAGTATTATAATTTGATTTATCAAGATGGTTATTTATATTGTGGTAAGACTGATGGAAGTTTAATGTCTTATGATATTAAAAATAAAGAAACACAGACTTATGATAAGAATGTTCAAATGTTTATAAATATGAGTGATCACAATTTGTTTTATTATACAAATGATATGAATGTTATGAAATATGATTTGAAAACAAAGAAGAAAACAAAGATTTATAGTGGATATATTACAGGTGGACAAATTATTGGTGATAAGTTGATTTTAATGACTGGTGGAAGTTATAGTGATAATGCTTATCAAGTTATTATGGATTTTAATGGAGAAAATCAGCAAAGATTGTTTACTGATGGACAAGGTGATTTTATTTAGAGAAAAGCTGGAAGGCTTTTTTCTTTTTTCTATTTTATTGTGAGAAAACTGTGCTATAATAGTGCATATATTAAAAATGAGGGAAAAGTATGCTTATAAAAGAAATTATTGATGCGACAAATGGAAAATTATTGAGTGGGAATTTAGATGATGATATTTTAGGATTTACTCAAGATACAAGAAAGATTAAAGAAGGGGATTTATATATTCCTTTAATTGGTGAAAAGAGTGATGGACATGCTTATATTGAACAGGCATTTCAACAAGGTGCAAGTTCAATCATAACATCACAGGTTGTAGATTATCCTGATAAGAATGTTATCTTGGTTGAAGATACCCTTCAGGCAATGAGTGATATGGCAAGATATTTAAGACTTCATCGCAATGTTAAGGTTGTAGGGATTACTGGTAGTGTTGGTAAAACAAGTACCAAAGATATGATTTATTCAGTTGTTTCAACAAAATATAAAACATTAAAAACATTAGGAAACTATAATAATCATATTGGTTTACCATTAACAATGTTAAGATATCAAGATGAAGAAGTTATGATTTTAGAAATGGGAATGAATCATTTAGGTGAAATTGATCATTTAACACATATTGCTTGTCCAGATATTGCAGCAATTACGAATGTAGGAACTGCACATATTGGAGAATTAGGTTCAAGAGAAAATATTTTAAAAGCAAAGATGGAAATTGTAAATGCTTTAGCAAAACAAGGAACATTGGTTATTAATGATGATAATGATATGCTTCATACTGTTTCTTTAAGTGATCATCATTTATTAAGAGTTGGTCAAAATGATGGTTGTGATTTAAAAGCTAGAAATGTTGATTTAAGATTGGAAGAATCTTATTTTGATATTGATTATCAAGGAAAGACTTATCAAGTTCATGTTCCTGTTTCAGGGATTCATTTTGTTTATAATGCTTTAATTGCGATTGCGATTGGATTGACATTGGATATTGATATGGAAAGATGTATTGAAGGTGTAGAACATTTTGAATTAACAAAGAATCGTATGGATGTACTTGATTTAGCAGATGGAATAAAGGTTATTGATGGAACTTATAATGCAAATTTAGATTCTATGAAATCAAGTTTAGATGTTTTAGGACAATATCAAACAAGAAAAATTGCAGTTTTAGCAGATATGTTAGAACTTGGAGAATATGAACAAGCATTACATGAAGAAGTAGGACAATATGTTGTTGAAAAAGGAATTGATGAGCTTTTATGCGTTGGTAAAGCTTGTCAGTATATGGTAGATAAAGCACAGGAGTTAGGCTTAAAACAAGCTTATCATTTTGAAGATAATCAAGCATTGATTGAATATTTAGATGAACTTTTAGAAAAAGATGATGTTTTACTTGTTAAAGGATCTAATGGTATGCATCTTAAAGAAGTTGTTGAACATTTGAAGGAGAGAAAAGCTATGAAAAAATTATTAGTTATTTGTGGGGGACAATCAACTGAACATATTATTTCAAGAATGTCTTGTACGTCAGTGTTAAATAATATTCATTTGGAAAAATATGAATTAACTTTAGCTGGAATTGATAAAGATGGAACATGGTATTTATTAGATCAAAATCAAGAAGATTTAGCAAAAGATACATGGTTAGATAATGCTTTACCAATTGAAGATATCTATGGATTATTAAAGAAACAAGATGTTGTATTCCCAGTTTTACATGGTCAATATGGGGAAGATGGAACAATTCAAGGTTTATTAGAACTTGCTCAAGTTCCATATGTAGGATGTCGTACAATGGGTTCAAGTGTTGCAATGGATAAAATCTATACAAAGAAGATATTAGAAACTGTAGGTATTCCTCAAGTCCAATCTTTATACGTGAAAAAAAGATATGATGGTACATTGGTTGTTGTAGATCATGAATTTAATGAATCTACTGATATTATTCAAGCTGTTAAAGATAAAATGGGATTCCCATGCTTTATGAAAGCTAGTCGTTCTGGTTCAAGTGTAGGATGTTATAGAGTGGATAAAGAAGAAGATTTCTATGATAAATTAAATGAAACAGCAAAATATGATAGTCATATTGTCATTGAAGAATGTGTTGATTGTATTGAACTAGAAACTGCAGTATTAGGAAATGATGATCCTATTGTTTCACGTGTTGGACAAATTATGCCACATGGAGAGTTTTATACTTTTGAATCAAAATATGAAGATGAAGAAAGTAAAACATGTATTCCAGCATTAGTTGATGAAAAGATTCAAGAAGAAATAAGAGGTTATGCTTTAAAGGTATTTAAAGCTATTGATGGACATGGATTATCTCGTGTTGATTTCTTCTTAGATAAGAAAACAAACAAGGTTTATTTGAATGAAATTAATACAATGCCAGGATTTACGCGTATTTCTATGTATCCACAATTAATGGCTGATTATGGTATAGCCTATAGTGATTTAATTGATAAATTAATAGATTTAGCTTTTGATAGATAGGAAAGGGAGACCTTTCCTTTTTTAGCCTTATCGTAAAAGAAGAATTATGTTAAAATAAAAATGGTGATAGATATGAAGATAGGGATTATAGATGATGATAAGGAATTTGCTGAAGTTTTAAATAAAGAATTAGAACAACTCTTTTCTCAAGTACAAATAAAAAGATATCAAGAGATATCAGATGAATTATATAAAGAAGAATTTGATATTCTCTTTCTAGATGTTTTATTATATGATAAAAAAAGTTTTAATGAAGGTGAAAAGATTTTGACTGTTTTTCCCCATACAACTTTAGTATATATTTCTAGTGTTGAACATTTTGTCTTTGAAAGTTATAAACAAAAAACATTTTATTTTGTTAGAAAATCAAATTTATACCCTGATTTAAAAGAATTTTATAAAAAATACAATCAAAGTCAATTAAATGATAAACAAATATTAACAATCAAAGGAGATATAGATATCTTACAATGTGAGATTATTTATATAAATTCATCTAAAAATACAGCTACAATTCATACAACCTATAACAAATATGTTATTAAATCATCTTTAAAAGAAATATTAACACAATTAGATCAATCTAGTTTTTTTAGATTTAATTCTTATACAATTATTAACTTTAGACATGTTATTGATGTTAGAGAACAATATATATGCTTAACTCAACAAAACAATATTAATTTTGTTAGAAATAGTAAGGATAAGTTTATGAAGGCATATATGGAATATAGGAGAAAGAAGATATGGAATGGATAATTATTAATGTTATTGAATCTATTCTTTTATCATGGTTTATATCTTCTTTAGTAGATATAAAGTGTAAAAAGTGGTTGTATAGATTTTTATTAGCAGCTGTCAATTTATCTATTATTACTTTATCTAATTATATGAATATGTATGATTTGTTTTTATCAACTGCTGTCATTATTACTTCAACTATCATTTCGCATTTCTTTACATATAATACATGGTCTGAACTGCTTTTAATAACAACTTTTGAAGGTGCGTTTTCTACTATAACTACTTGTTTTACAATTTTCATTTCGTTGCAATGGAGTCAAGTTAATCTTTCTCTTATCAATCGTATGTTATATGGATTAGGAACTTATATAATAATAAAGAATAAAAATCTTGAGAAAAGATATCTAAATAAAAAAGTTACTTATGAGTTAATACTAATTTTGTATTTTATTCATTATGTTTTACAACAGTTTTTACAACTTTTCATAGTTATCAAAAGTGATTTACCTGAAATACTTATTACGATTGTAATGATGGTACTTTGTATTTTTGTATTAATTCTCTTGTTTATGGAAATATCAAAGATGAATTTGGCACAAGAAGAATACAAACGTTTAAAACAAGAAAAGAAAAATGAAGAAACATTATCCTATTTATATGATCAATTAAAAATAACAAAACATGATTTAAAACATGATTTTGATTTGTTAAATTATTATATTGAAATTAATAACTTTGAAAAGATAAAAGATTTTATCGTTTCTAAAAAAGCAATGATAGATCATATGCCAACGCTTATTCAATCAAATAATAAATTATTAAATACAATTATTAATAATAAAATTATTCAAGCATATGCTAAAAATATACAAGTAGAATGTCATATTATTGTTAATGAATTTATAAATATGGTTGATTATGATTTGAATGAATTATTATCAAATATATTAGATAATGCTATAGAAAATTGTTTAACTCAAGGTAGAATAATTATTGATATTGTTCAAGAGGATTTGTTTTTGCATATAAGAGTAAAAAATGATAATGATTCTAAAAACTTTTCAAAAGAATTGATTACTAAAAAAGATAAAGAGAATCATGGGTTTGGATTAAAGAGTATCAAAAGAATTATTGATCAATATCAAGGAACATATTCTATTGAAAATAATGAAAAATACTATGAAATAAAGATAACGCTATTATTGAAATAGTGTTTTTTTGTATACAATTTGCAAAATGTCCTCGATATCTGCAAAACGTCCCCAACTACTATCATTAAAAATAATAATATATTAGAATGTAATTAGCTAATTATAAAGGAAAAATATTATTTATATTTTCGTTATTTGCTTTCTGAGTTATCAGAGCACTAATATAAATGATAAGTTTGCTATCTTTTAATTTATCTCATTATTATTGAGTGATGTACTCTGATAAATATATAAATGAAATATATAGATATAAGATATCATAGATTAGAATTAATAATTTAAAAAATAAATAAGATGAATTGTTTTTATATTCATCTCTATTTTTATTTGATACACTTTAATTAAAGGGAGGAGTGTTGGCTAATGCTTGAACTCAAAAATATTCATGTGGAGTATGGGAAACATATCATTTATGAAGATGCCTATTTTTGTGCTCATCATAATGAATTGACACTTGTTATGGGTAAAAGTGGTAGTGGTAAATCAACATTACACCAGTTAGTAATTTTGCATAATATAGGGAAATATGATTATTATTATGATAATGAAAATATTGGTCAATTATCATATAAACAGAAACAGGAATTTATTAATAAAAAGATGGGGATTGTGAATCAAATTCCTGCTTTTATTGATGATTTAACAATAAAAGATCATATAGCGTTATGTCAGTCATTATGGGATGGATATGATATTGATGAATACATTCAGCGTTTAGAAATTCAACATGTTTTAAACGAATACCCACAACAGCTATCTGGTGGCGAAAAGATTAGAATTAGTATTTTACTGGCAATGATTCATCAACCAGAAATTCTTGTATTTGATGAACCAACAGCTTCTTTAGATAAACATCATAGTCAGTTGATTATAGAGTTACTTAAAGAATATGCTCATCAAGGACATATTGTCATTGTTTTTACTCATGATAAATTAATGAAGTGTGAGGGAGATGTTGTTTATTTCATTGAAGATAAGATTTTAAATTGTGTATATCAAGATCATCAAGTGAAAAAGATATCTTCTTCGAAGCTAACAAAGAAAACAACTCAACATTATTTACAATATATTTATAAGATGTTTAATCATAAAAAGATATTAAAAGTATGTATGATCGTTTTTATGGCTATTGCAATAGGTTTAAGTTGTTTTTCAGTATTCTATGGAAATTCTGTTATTTATAAATATCAAAATGAGCTAAAGACTGTAAATAAAGCAGGGGTTATTTCTAAAAATACAGATTTTTTTGATGATACTTTATATAACAATTCCTCACCAATTGCTAAGGAGGAATTAAAGAATCTTGAAAATATTGAACATATTAATAAAATATGGCCTTATATTATGTGTCATGATGGATGTAATATTATCTCAGATAATATAATCAATCAATTTCGTGTTTTTCAAAATCAAAAATTAATTGCAGTAAGAGAAAAAGGTGAAATACAGTATAATTTAGGGACATATAATGAAGAATATGATTATTCTCAAAAAAGATTAACTTCTACATTTGATGTTGATGAAGGAATTTATATTGATCAATATTTTCTTTATTATTTGATAACTGGTGAAATAATGGAGAGTATTGTAGATTTAGATCAAATGAAATTTCAAGAAGTTATGTCTAGTATAAATACAGATACTGAAATTGAGTTTCCTATAGGAATACCTTATTATGTAGAATCACAGGAATATCGAGAACTTTATTTTAAACAAACGACTATAAGAATGAAAATTAAAGGGATGTATTCTGGACCACTTGATTTTAAACTTTGTAAAGAATTTAGCGTTAATCCTGATATCTTCTATCCACTAAGTGTTGAAAAAGAATATCGTGAAAAGATAAGTCAGGGATTATTACCAGCTATAAAAGAAAGTCATGGTGAGATTATAAAAGAACCTGTGATACCATTCTATCCAATTTATTATCAATTTTCAGTAGATGATAATGCTACTTTTTCAGAAGTTAAAGAAGAAATTGAAGCTTTGGGATATCGTGTTTATTCAGAATATTATGATAAAGAAGTCCAAGTGTTAGTTGCTAAAGATATGAACAAAGGCGTTACAATGATATCAGCATTGATTATGTGTGTTGCATTAATGTTGTTTTTTGGTATCAAATATAATCAGAAAAAAGAATATCAAGATTTTGTCAGATTTTTTACAAATCGTGGCATAACAAGTCAAAAAGCTAAAAAAATATTAGGATATTATTTTATATATGAGGGAATTTTATGTTCAGTGGCTTCACTTCTTACTATGGGAATCATTATATATATCTTTATGAGGTTTATTTATCAAGAGTTTATTTTTATTCATCTCTCATTTTTTCTATTTTGTATAATATTATCTTTTATTATTGAAGCAGGGATTCCATTATTGATAGTTAGGGGTGAAAAAGAATGATTGAGTTAGAAAATATTTCTATGAAATTTACTAGAAACTCTATTAGAATCAATAATTTAAATATACCTGAAAATAAAATAACATTAATAAGAGGACTAAGTGGGAGTGGAAAATCAACATTACTTTATAAACTTGCTTTAATATCTAAAGAAACACAATATAAGTATTTTTATCACGAACAAAATCTTATGACTCTATCTTCACATAAAAAAGCATATCTTAGAAGATATTGTATTGGTTATGTATTTCAAGACTTTTGTCTTTTGGAAAATATGACGATTTATGAATGTTTTCAATATTATTGTCATTTGATTAATAAAAAAGAGAATAAGAATGAATTATCAGAATTATTAGAAAAAGTTCATCTTCATAATTCTTTAGATCAAAAAATTGAAACATTGTCTGGAGGAGAAAAACAAAGACTCGCAATAGCATGTGTCTTACTGAAAAATCCTGAAATTATTATTCTTGATGAACCAACGAGTGCATTAGATGAAATTAATGAAAGAGAAATTTTTGAATTATTACAAGAAATATTAAAACAACAATGTACAATCATTTTGGCAAGTCATAGCTATATAGCTAATGAATATGCTGATACTATTTATGAATTAAATGGTGAGGGCATATGCGTTGTCAAACAAGCTAAAGATGAAGTTTATCCTGGAAAACAATTATCCTCTAAAAAAGATTATTCATTTTTATGGTTTTATATAAAACATAATTTTAAAAGTGAAAAACTGATGAATTGTTTAATGATTATGATATTGTCTATAGGATGTTTAGGTGTTGCTGCAATTGAGCATACAATATGGCAATCTTTAAATGATATTGATGCAAGAATTGATAAATTAGCTGATTATCAGCTGATGATTGAGTTTACTGATAATGATAAAACTTCAGGAATAAATAATCAGGATTCAATTATTAAAGATATAACAAATCAAGAAGGTATTAAAGAAATATACCCTTATTATGATTTAAGTGTCATTGTTGATGAAGAAGAAATACCAGTTTATCCACTATATGCGCAAAATCGTCTTGAAGGTAAGTTATATAAAACATTGCAAGAGGAAAGGCATTTATATCCTTCTTACCATGTTGTCTATAAAAATATAGATCAAATTAATAAAGATACTGTTTATTCTCACTTCATTGTGAATGGTAAAGTTCAGGTTAAACAAGATATTCCAATAAGTGGAGTTATGTCTATAGGAAAAATTAATGCTTATAACAAATCATTGGATTATATGTTGATGAATTATGAAGATATTCTTCAACTTGTAAAGAAAGCAAATGGAAAACCTAAGGAAAGTACTTATATTTTATTCTGTGATAATATTAATACTTTAAATAGTTTGATGATATATATTGCTAATAAATATCCAGATATCAATATTTTATCAACATTCCAAGATGTAAATCTATTGATTAATATGAAATATGAAACAATAAGTATGCTTCAAATGGAAAAAGTCATCACTGTTTTATTAATGGTTATGATGTTTATTTATCTTGATTATTGGATGATGAAAAGGCGTGAAAAGGAATTAACGATTTTAATGGCAAATGGAGTCATGAGATTTGAAATGGGAATTATTTTAGGTATAGATCAATTGATAAAAATGTTAACATCGTTTTTAATAGCATTATTGGTTATTGTTATTTTACAGTTTAGAGGTTTATCTATTCCAATATTTAATTTGTTTTCTCAGATTGGTATTGTTTTGGGAGTAAGTTTTATTTGTTCAATAGTTTTATCTGTTATAATGATTAGAAAATTAAATCCAGAGAAGATATTTAGAAATTAATAAAATGATATCGCATATAGAACAGACAAAGCATTTTTAAAAAATCTATTAAGCGCAAGAATAGCGTACAAAAAGGAAGAATGAATATGAAAAAAATAGTAATGTTGCAAACGGTTATGAGTATGGTTAGTTTAATCTTATGTATGTACACAATGTATGGATATGGAATAGGATTAGATGAGCAGTATACTTTACAACAGTTTGCTGATAAAGGAAATATCTATATTGTGTGGATATTGATGGCTTTGAGTTTTTTGAGTTGTTGTTTAGGGGTAATGATGATATTGAAAAAGCGAGATTAATTCTCGTTTTTTTATTTTATTAATTAAATCTTAATAACTTTTATTAAGAGAAATGGTAGGATAAAAGAGAGCGAGGATGATAGTATGAAGAAATTATTAACTGTAATAATAGTGTTTGTTTTATTTATCGTGACAAGTTTAACTGTGGATATATTGAGACAGCAATTTTATCCTTATGAGTATCAAGATGTAATGGAAAGCTTTTTTGGAAAATATCATATAAAAAAGGAACATACACAATCTGAGCAAAATGCTAAGGGAGATAAATATAGTTATTGGAGAATATCTTGTTCAGACAAGAAAGATGATTATTTTATTAATAATGAATATGGATTTTTTTCTCAACTTCATAGTATTTATATGTATGAACATGAAAATGAACTAAAACAGAAAATAGATTGCCAAAATATTGATGTTTCTTTACGAAATGCTTATGATTCTTACTCACCTAATACGACTGTAGATAAAGAAATTCCTAATGATGATCAAATGATTCATGAAAAATATAATAAAATGTATCCAAAGCAGTTTCAAGTTTATAAACATCAAGATATAACAAAACTATTTGAAGAAAAACCAATACCTTTATATTTTATTATTATTTGTGAAAGTCAGGAGATTGCTCAACGTTTTATTAAAGAAATTAAGAATGTTAATGCAATTATTAAAATTGTTTCACATGAACGCTCTGAAGAAGGAGTATATATTGATCATGAGACGATGAAAGGAAATGAGGATTCTTATTTATTTGTTTATCAAGGTAAATATATTGATAATGGTGTAGAGATTATGGGGCAAGTGACACAAAAAAATCAAGGTTATCGTACTATTTCTAATGATACAATTGTATATAATTATAATGAGTTTATTAAGAATTGTTTAAAATTTTGATAAATACGAAAATTAGTATATGAAATTTTCTAAAACTAAAAATTCACAAACAAAATTATGAAAATAATGTTGACTAAAAATTGGAAAAGGTATATCATATATGCAACAACCCTATAAGAAATACAAAGATAGGAAATAGTAGGTAGTGTAGAAAGCATAGAGAGGCTCTGGATGGTGTAAAGAGTCATGACTTCATTATTGAACTCGTCCTTGAGTGGAGCACTGAAACATGTGGAGTAAGCTGCTACGGAACTTGCGACCGTTATCACGCTAGAGTATGAACTTATTGATAAGCGTACTTGATAAGGTTATTACTGTGAGGTAATAATGAATATGAGGTGGAACCACGAAGTGATTAACTCTCGTCCTCTATTATGATTTTTTCATAATGAGGAGCGAGGTTTTTTATTATATAGGGATAGGAGGTAGAAGCATGAATTATAAAAAGTATAAGAAATTTGAAACGATTAAATTGAAAGATCGTACTTGGCCTGACAAAGAAATTGAAAAGGCACCGATTTGGTGTTCAGTGGATTTACGTGATGGAAATCAAGCTTTGATTACACCAATGAAGATTGAAGAAAAAGTGGAAATGTTTCAATTATTAGTTGATTTGGGGTTTAAAGAAATTGAAGTTGGTTTTCCTTCTTCTTCACAAATTGAATATGATTTTTTAAGATTGTTGATTGATGAACATTTGATACCTGATGATGTCACTGTTCAAGTTTTAACTCAAGCTAGAGAACATCTTATTAGAAAAACATTTGAATCATTAAAAGGATTAGATAAAGCTATTGTGCATATTTATAATTCAACTTCAATCCTACAAAGAGATGTTGTTTTTAATAAGAGTAAAGAAGAAATTAAAAAGATTGCAGTTGAAGGAACAAAGCTTGTTAAAGAATTATCTCAAGAATTTGAGGGAAAAGTTATTCTTGAATATTCACCTGAAAGTTTTACTGGTACAGAAGTTGATTATGCACTTGATGTATGTGAAGCTGTACTTGATACATGGGGGGCATCTTCTGATAATAAAGTGATTATTAATTTACCTTCAACAGTTGAAATGGATACACCAAATGTCTATGCTGATCAAATTGAATGGATGTGTAGAAATTTTAAAGATAGAGAACGAGTCATTGTGAGTGTTCATCCACACAATGATAGAGGTTGTGGAGTAGCAACAACTGAATTGGCATTGTTAGCTGGAGCTGATAGAGTGGAAGGAACTTTATTTGGTAATGGTGAAAGAACAGGTAATGTGGATATTATTACATTGGCGCTTAATATGTTTACTCATGGTATTGATCCAAAACTTGAATTGAGTCAAATGAATCAGATTAAAGCTATTTATGAAAAATGTACAAAGATGGAAGTTCCACCACGTCATCCATATGCTGGTCAACTTGTCTTTACAGCATTCTCTGGTAGTCATCAAGATGCTATTAATAAAGGAATGCATGCTTATCAGCAAAGAGGACAAGATGTTTGGGAAGTTCCTTATTTACCAATTGATCCAGCTGATTTGAATCGTCAATATGAACCAATTGTTCGTATTAATTCTCAATCAGGTAAAGGTGGAGTTGCCTTTGTGATGGATACTGTCTTTGGTTATCATTTACCAAAAGCATTGCAAGCTGATTTTGCTAAAGCAATTCAAGATATTAGTGAAACTGAAGGTGAAGTATCACCTGAAAGAATATATGATACATTTAAAAAGGAATATATTGATATTGAGGAACCATATAAATTTATTAAACAAAGACTTATTGATTTAAGTGATGATGATAGTGAATATGAAAGAAGGGCAGAAGTGACAATTGAAGATCATGGAGAAGTCAAGACTTTAATTGGTTATGGAAATGGACCTATCGATGCTGTAAAGAATGCTTTGAACTCATCAGATGATTTCTTATATACACATTTATTAGATTATAGTGAACATGCTTTAACATCTGGTTCATCAGCTAAGGCTGCAGCTTATGTACAACTTCGTCCTAAAGGAAGTGCGGTTTGTGAATATGGTGTAGGAGTTCATGCTAATATTACAACAGCAACAATTAAAGCCATGATTTCAGCAATGAATCGAATTTATAGAAATATCAAGAAAGAAGGTTAATATATGGAAGAACTTGTTTTATCTATTCTTGTTCATAACAGTTCTGGAGTTTTAACTCGTGTCAGTGGCTTGTTTGCAAGACGTGGCTACAACATTGATAGTTTAACAGTAGGAACAACGAACACTGAGGGAGTTTCAAGAATGACAGTGGTTGCTCATGGTGATCAACAAATTCTTGAACAAATTGAAAAGCAATTAAGAAAGTTAGAAGATGTGATTGAAATCTTTGCTTTACCTCGTTCATCATCAGTTTATCGTGAACTTGTGATGGTTAAGGTTGAAGCTGATCAAACAACAAGAGCTGATATTGTTTCAATTGTTGATATTTTTAGAGCAAAGATTGTGGATGTATCACCGCATTCAATGGTTATTGAAGTGACTGGTGATCATGGAAAGGTTGATGGCTTATTAGCCATGTTAGATGGTTTCAATATCGTTGAGATCGTACGTACTGGTTTATCTGGTATTGCAAGAGGTCTTAGTGATTTTGATATAAAAAAAGAAGATAACTAAATAGGGGGTCAAGAAAATGGCAAAAATTTATTATGAATCTGATTGTGATTTATCTTTATTAGATGGAAAGACAGTTGCAATCATTGGGTATGGTTCTCAAGGACATGCTCATGCATTAAACTTAAAAGAATCTGGGGTTAATGTTATTATTGGATTGTATGAAGGTTCTAAATCTTGGGCAAAGGCAGAAGCTCAAGGATTTGAAGTTTATACTTCAGCAGAAGCTGCTAAAAAAGCAGATATCATCATGATCTTAATCAATGATGAATTACAAGCAAAATTATACAAAGAATCAATTGAACCAAACTTGGAAGAAGGAAACATGTTAATGTTTGCCCATGGTTTCAATATTCACTTTGGACAAATCGTTCCACCTAAGAATGTAGATGTCACTATGGTTGCTCCAAAAGGGCCAGGACATACAGTACGTAGTGAATATCAAGTTGGAAAAGGTGTTCCTTGCTTAGTGGCAGTTGAACAAGATGCTACTGGTAGAGCTCAAGATATTGCTTTAGCTTATTCATTAGGAATTGGTGGAGCAAGAGCTGGTGTGTTGGAAACAACATTTAGAACTGAAACTGAAACAGACTTATTTGGTGAACAAGCTGTTTTATGTGGTGGGGTTTGTGCTTTAATGCAAGCTGGTTTTGAAACATTAGTTGAAGCTGGATATGATGAAAGAAATGCATATTTTGAATGTATCCATGAAATGAAATTAATTGTTGATTTAATCTATCAATCAGGATTTGAAGGTATGAGATATTCTATCTCTAATACAGCTGAATATGGTGATTATATTACTGGACCAAAGATTATTACTGAAGATACAAAGAAAGCTATGAAGAAAATCTTATCTGATATTCAAGATGGAACATTTGCTAAGGACTTCTTATTAGATATGTCTGAAGCTGGTGGACAAGCTCACTTTAGAGCAATGCGTAAAAAAGCTGTTGAACATGAATCTGAAAAAGTTGGTAAAGAAATCAGAAAATTATACAGCTGGTCTGATGAAGATAAATTAATTAATAACTAATACACACACACTTTGTGTGTGTTCAGTAAAGAGTCTATTGACTCTTTAGTGATGACATACAAAGGGGTAAAGGGGGAATTCATATGTCAATGACAATGACACAAAAAATCTTGGCTGATCATGCAGGAATGCAAGAAGTTGTTGCTGGTCAGTTAATTGAAGCAAAATTGGATGTGGTTATGGCCAATGATATTACTGGACCAATGGCATTACCAATTTTTAAACAAATGGCTGATAAGGTGTTTGATAAGGATAAAGTTGTATTGGTGCCTGATCATTTTACACCAAATAAAGATATTAAATCAGCAGAAAATTCTAAAGCTATTCGTGAATTTTCATTAAATCAATGTTTAACTCATCATATGGAACAAGGAAAATGTGGTGTTGAACATGCGATTTTACCAGAAAAGGGTATTGTTGTAGCTGGTGAATGTATTATTGGAGCTGATTCTCATACTTGTACTTATGGTGCATTGGGAGCTTTTTCTACAGGGGTAGGAACAACTGATATTGCCACAGGTATGGCAACTGGTGAATTATGGTTTAAAGTTCCAAGTGCTATCAAATTTGTTTTAAAAGGAAAATTACAACCTTATGTAAGTGGTAAAGATGTGATTTTACACATTATCGGCCAAATTGGGGTTGATGGGGCTTTATATAAATCTATGGAATTTGTTGGTGAAGGTGTCGCTGAGTTATCTATGGATGATCGTTTTACTATTTGTAATATGGCGATAGAAGCTGGAGCTAAAAATGGGATTTTTCCAGTTGATGATAAAACAAGAGAATATATGCAAAAGCATTCAAAGAAAGTTTATAAAGAATATGTGGCAGATGAAGATGCTATATATGATGAAGTCATTGAAATTGATTTATCAAAGATTATGCCAACAGTTGCATTCCCACATTTACCAGGAAATGCACATACAATGGATGAAATCAATAATGAGGAAAAGATTTATATTGATCAAGTTGTGATTGGTTCATGTACGAATGGACGTATGAGTGATTTACGTAAAGCAGCAGCTATTTTAAAAGGTAAAAAAGTGGCTGATAGAGTGCGTGTCATGGTTGTTCCAGCAACTCAAAAGATCTTTGTTGAATGTATTCGTGAAGGTTTGGCAGAAATCTTTGTTGAAGCAGGATGTGCTTTTAATACACCAAGTTGTGGACCTTGTATGGGTGGTCATATGGGAGTCATGGCTAAAGGTGAAAAATGTGTTTCTACAACAAATCGTAACTTTGTTGGAAGAATGGGTGATACAGAAGCTTTGATTTACTTAGCTTCACCTGAAGTTGCTGCTGCAAGTGCAATTGCTGGATATATTGCTGATCCAAGAAAGGTGGGAGAATAAGATGAAAGCCAATGGTAAAGTTTTAAAATATGGAGATAACGTTGATACAGATGTTATTATTCCAGCCCGTTATTTAAATTCATTTGATGCCAAAGAACTTGCAAGTCATGCGATGGTGGATATTGATCCCACTTTCGTAGAACGAGTGGAAGTTGGAGATATTATGGTGGCAGGAAAGAACTTTGGTTGTGGTTCGTCTCGTGAACATGCTCCTTTAGCTTTAAAGACAGCAGGTGTGAGTTGTGTTATTGCCAAATCATTTGCGAGAATTTTCTATCGTAATTCAATTAATATTGGATTTGCAATTTTGGAATGTGAAGAAGCCGCTGATGATATTGATGAAGGAAATATTGTAGAAGTTGATTTTGATACAGGAAAAATTTATAATCAAACAAAGCATAAAGAATATCAGGCACAACCTTTCCCTGAATTCTTACAAAAAATGATTCAAGTCAATGGTTTAGTGAATTATGTAAATGAGAAAAAGAGAGGTTAAATTATGGAAAAGAATATTGTAGTTATTAAAGGCGATGGAATCGGACCAGAAATTGTTAATCAAGCGATTAAGGTTTTAGATGCGATTGCATGTCAATATAAACATACATTTCATTATCAAAATATTTTAATGGGTGGGGCTTCAATTGATGAATATGGAGTTCCATTAACTGATGAAGCTATCAAAATTGCTAAAGCAAGTGATGCTGTATTACTAGGTTCCATTGGTGGTGATACCAATACATCACCTTGGTATCAGTTAGAACCATCTTTAAGACCAGAAGCAGGTTTATTAAAGATGCGTAAAGAATTAGGTTTATTTGCTAATTTAAGACCAGCTTATTTATATGATGAATTAAAGAGCGCTTGTCCTTTAAAAGAAGAAATCACTGAAGGTGGTTTTGATATGATGATTATGCGTGAGTTAACTGGTGGATTATATTTTGGGGAAAGAGAAACCAAAGAGATTGATGGACAAATGGTGGCTCATGATAATTTGGTTTATAGTGAAAAAGAAATTAGAAGAATTGCCAAACGTGGTTTTGATATAGCCATGAAAAGAAGAAAGAAAGTTACAAGTGTGGATAAAGCTAATGTTTTAGATACATCTCGTTTATGGCGTAAGATTGTTAATGAGGTGGCAAAAGATTATCCAGAAGTTGAAGTAGAACATATGTTAGTAGACAATTGTGCGATGCAGTTGGTAAAAGATCCACGTCAATTTGATGTAATCTTAACTGAAAATATGTTTGGTGATATTTTATCAGATGAAGCAAGTATGGTAACAGGATCAATTGGTATGTTATCAAGTGCATCACTAAGAGAAGATAAACTTGGAATGTATGAACCAAGTCATGGAAGTGCACCAGATATTGCAGGAAAAGATATTGCAAATCCAATTGCAACAATTCTTTCAGCGGCTATGATGTTACGTTATTCATTTGATATGGATGATGAAGCAAAGGCTATTGAAGATGCCATTGAGAAGGTTTTAAAAGCTGGATATCGTACTGTTGATATTATGTCAGAAGGAAAACAACAAGTTACTTGTTCGAAGATGGGCGACTTGATTGTGGAAAATTTATAATGGGGAGGTCACATATGAGAAGTGATAATGTCAAAAAAGGGGCTGAAAGAGCACCACATAGATCGTTGTTTAATGCTTTAGGAATGACAGAAGAAGAATTATCAAGACCATTAATTGGGGTTGTTAATTCTTATAATGAAATTGTTCCTGGACATATGAATTTAGATAAGATTGCTGAAGCAGTTAAAAAAGGAATTTATTTAGCTGGAGGAACACCTATTGAAGTTCCTGCTATTGCTGTTTGTGATGGAATTGCAATGAATCATACAGGAATGAAATATTCTTTAGTGACAAGAGAATTAATTTGTGATAGTACAGAATGTTTAGCAAATGCTCATCAATTTGATGGTTTAGTTATGATTCCTAATTGTGATAAGAACGTTCCTGGTTTATTAATGGCAGCTGCGAGATTAAATATTCCAACCATCTTTGTGAGTGGTGGACCAATGTTAGCTGGTCGTCGTGTAGATGGAAAACAAACATGTTTATCTTCATTGTTTGAAGCTGTTGGTCAATTGAACGCTGGGAAGATCACTGAAGAAAAATTAAAAGAAATTGAAGAAAAAGCTTGTCCAACATGTGGATCATGTTCAGGTATGTATACAGCCAATTCAATGAACTGCTTAACTGAAGTTTTAGGAATGGGATTAAAAGGAAATGGAACCATTCCAGCTGTCTATAGTGAAAGAATTAGACTCGCTAAACATGCTGGTATGCAAATTATGAAATTAGTTGAACAAGATATCAAACCAAGAGATATCATGACAACAGAAGCATTCTTAAATGCTATGACAGTAGATATGGCACTTGGATGTTCAACAAACTCTATGTTACATTTACCTGCTATTGCATATGAAGCAGGTGTTGAATTAAATTTAGAAATTGCCAATGAAATTAGTCAAAAAACACCAAACTTATGTCACTTAGCTCCTGCTGGAGATACATTTATTGAAGATTTAAATGAAGCTGGTGGGGTTTATGCAGTGATGAATGAGTTAGATAAATTAGGTGTTTTACACACTGATGTCTTAACTTGTACAACAAAAACATTAAAAGAAAATATTGAAGGATGTGTGAACTTAGATCCAAACATCATTCGACCAATTGATAACCCATATAGTCAAACAGGTGGTATTGCTGTATTAAAAGGAAATTTAGCACCTGATAGCTGTGTTGTAAAACAAAGTGCAGTTGCATCTGAAATGTTACAACATAAAGGACCAGCTAGAGTCTTTGATAGCGAAGAAGAAGCAATAACTGCTATTCGTGCTGGTAAGATTGTTGCTGGAGACGTTGTGGTCATTCGTTATGAAGGACCTAAAGGTGGACCAGGAATGCGAGAAATGTTATCACCAACATCAGAAATTGCAGGTATGGGATTAGATAAAGATGTTGCTTTAATTACTGATGGTCGTTTCTCTGGAGCAACACGTGGTGCTTCTATTGGACATGTTTCACCAGAAGCAGCAGTTGGTGGACCTATTGCTTTCGTTGAAGAAGGCGATATGATTGATATTGATATTACTAATCATCGTATTGAATTATTAGTCAGTGATGAAGAATTAGCAAAAAGAAAGAAAAACTGGCAACCTAAAGTACCTGAAGTTAAAGGATATTTGAAAAAATATGCAGCAATGGTTACTTCAGCAAACACAGGAGCCGTATTAAAAGTCAAATAAAGAGAAGGAGGAAACACTATGGAAATGAAAGGATCAGATATTGTTGTTGAATGTTTACTTGAACAAGGTGTTGACACTGTGTTCGGTTATCCAGGCGGAACAATACTAGAAATCTATGATAGTTTATATAAATATCAAGATAAGATTAACCATGTCTTAACTTCTCATGAACAAGGGGCTGCTCATGCGGCTGATGGATATGCACGTGCGACTGGAAAAGTTGGTGTTTGTATGGCAACCAGTGGACCAGGAGCTACTAATCTTGTTACCGGTATTGCAACTGCTCAAATGGATTCTATTCCACTTGTTGCAATTACTGCCAACCAAGTTGTACCACTACTAGGAAAAGACAGTTTTCAAGAAGTTGATATTACTGGAGTAACAATGCCAATTACAAAACATAATTTTATTGTTAAGAGAGTTGAAGATTTAGCACCAACAATTCGTAAAGCATTCCAGATTGCTAAAGAAGGTAGACCAGGGGCTGTTTTGGTTGATATCACTAAAGATGTGACTTTAGCACATTGTGAATATAAACATTTAGAACCTGAACATATTGAAAGACGTAATTATACTTACCCAACTTCAACAATTAAAAAAGCAATTGAAATGATTGAAGAAAGTGAAAAACCATTTGTATTTGTTGGTGGGGGTGCTGTTGCAGCTAATGCATCAGCTGAATTAAAAGAATTTGTGGAAAAAATTGATGCTCCAGTTACTGATTCTTTAATGGGAAAAGGAGCTTTTGATGGAACAAATCCACGTTATACTGGAATGTTAGGAATGCATGGAACAAAAGCAAGTAACTTAGGTGTTTCTCAATGTGACTTGTTAGTTGTTGTTGGAGCAAGATTTAGTGATCGTGTGACGGGAAATGCTAAGAAGTTTGCAAAACATGCGAAAATTATTCATATTGATGTTGATGAAGCAGAAATTAATAAGAATGTTATGGTTGATTTAGGTATTGTTGGTGATGCCAAAAGTGTATTAAGTGCATTAAATTTATTATTGAAACAACAAAACCATCCACAATGGCTTAAAGAAATTCGTGCTTTAAAAGATCAATATCCATTAAGCTATAATCCTGATGTTTTAACAGGACCATATGTTATTGAACAAATTGAAGCATTAACTGATAGTAATGCAATTATTTGTACAGAAGTAGGACAAAACCAAATGTGGGCAGCACAATATTATCATTTTAGGAGACCACGTCAATTGATTACAAGTGGTGGACTTGGAACAATGGGATATGGTTTAGGTGCTTCTATTGGTTGTAAATATGGAAAATCAGAACAATATGTTTTCAATATTGCTGGAGATGGATGTTTTAGAATGAACATGAATGAATTAGCAACAGCTTCTCGTTATAATGTACCAATTATTGAAGTTATCTTAAATAACCATGTCTTAGGAATGGTTAGACAATGGCAAACTTTATTCTATGGTAAACGTTATTCTGCAACTGTTTTAAATGATAAAGTTGATTTCTGTAAGGTAGCTGAAGGTTTAGGATGTAAAGCTATTAAAGTTACTAAGAAAGAAGAAGTTGCACCAGCTATTCAAGAAGCAATGGATTATAATGGACCAGTTGTGATTGAATGTATGATTCAAGAAGATGATAAAGTCTTCCCAATGGTTGCTCCAGGAGCTGCTATTGATGAAGTCTTTGATCAAAATGATGTTAATGAATAATCAAAAACCTTATAGAGAAAATTCTCTATAAGGTTTTTTCTTTTTCTTGTAAAAGTTGTGCATATTGAATACAAATTAAATCAGCAATAATAGCAAGAGGATAAGGATGACTTGCATAGTCCTTACGACTATGATAGCGAATATATTCATCTACATACGGAAGGGATATATTAAAATTAGATGTAATCATATAAATCTTAGGTTTAACTTTTAAGTTTTTAAAAGGTTTACTACGCTGAAATACACGATCAAAATAAGTACCAGATTCAGAAAAAATAATGATTAATGTTTCTTCATCAGCATTTTGAATATATTCCACTTGATTAATAAACTTAATACAAGTAAATAAAATTTTGCCACTCGTTTGTAAATCAAACTGCAAGTTTAAAGCAATATTTTCAGATTGCATATAACCAAAAGCAGCCACTTTTTTATATTGATAAATATCTTTAACAAGATTTTGAATATCTTCTTCAATCACACTATTATAAAGTGATTTTAAATTATCCATCACGCTTAAAATATAAGATTTACATAAAGAGCTAGCTTCAAAAGATTTAAAATCATATTTCTTTTTAGCATGTTCATGTTCAATTGCAAATCTAGCGACTTGACTTTTAAGTGCGTTGAAATCATTTAAACCAATATCACGACAAAAACGTGAAATACTGGAATTAGAAACATAACATTGTTTGGCTAAATCTGTTAATGTAATATCTTCTAAATCATGAATATTTTCAATCAAAAATTTTGCGATTTTATAATTGTTTGAATCAATAGGCTCACTATTAATAGTAGATAGCAAGATAATCATAAGATTAAACATATTTTTTCCTCTTTTCGACATATGATTATATTATATATATCACGAAAGGAGGGGAAATACAATTTATTTTTTTATGATAATTGTTTGGGCTATTTTATCATGAAAAGATTGGGAATTTGGTTGAAAATAAGCATATAAAATAGACAGTAAAGTTAATCCATAAGCAAGATACTTTAGTGGCTCAACAAAACTTGTAAAACCTAACACAGGTAATAGTTTTCTTAAGTAAGTTGCGGTTATGACAATACCACCTTCTAATAGTGTTGCTCCAACAAGTTCCCTTAATAACATTGTCTTTAAAGTAATATTGTTTTCATTGATATCAACAATTTGAATCTTACATATTTTTTTACCCAATGTTTGTCCTTTCCAAAGGAATACAGGAATGATTATGTAATATATCAAACCAATTGCTATACCATATAAAATAAGTAAAAGTGCTGTTTGAAAATCATAATGGATAAAATCAAACATATAAGGCTGTAAATAATCACCATTACGAAAATAGAAAGTGATAGGAATAACAGCTAACATGTTTGTTAAGTACCAATCAATAACCATTGCTAAAAATCTCTTTACTCTTAATTCAATAATATCATTTTTATTTGTAACTTTTTTCTTTGACATTTTTCTCACCTCAAAATAAACTTTTTAAAATTATAACAAAGTCATTTATCATTCATCAATTCATTTCCAAATCTTGGAAACAAAAAGAAGATGAAAATTCATCTTCTTTAGAAATCAATTATAATCTTTTGTAATCTTCTAAATTTAATAATGATGCAGCATCTTGATCACAAATCACAGTAAAATTAGGATGTAATTTTAAGATTGTTGCAGGTAATTCATCTGTAATCGGTGAATCTAAAACTTGTTTTAAGATTTCAGCTTTTTCTTTTCCTGTCACAATCATTACCAAATGTTTAACACGCATTAAACTTTTTGGTCCCATTGTAAGAGTGATTGGTAAATGTGGTTTTTCAGGATATCCAGGATTAGCTGCATTTTTTGTTTTACGATCCATTGGATAAGTATAACTATCCATTGGTGTACATCTTGGACAATTACTGCAGAAATGACCATCAAATCCTAAACCAATCAACATCACATCAATACCACCAGCGTTACGGATTTCTTGATCATAAGTTTCCCAATTTTCCATTGTTGTTGTGTGAATGCGTTCATCAGGAATATGAGCATCTTTAAAGAAAAGTTCTTGCATTTCTTCCCAGTTAGGACCATATGGTTTATCAAGATATGGTGCTTCATCAAATAACCAATACTCAATATCCTTAAATTTATCTTGGTCTTTGATATAAGGGATCATCATCTTATAAAGATTGACAGGTGATTTCCCAGCTGTTAAAGAAATATTCACACGTTTGTCTTGCATCATAGCACCGAGTAAAATGTGCATTGCACTTTCACTCATTTTTTGTTCTGATTCTTCAATAATTAATTTCATAATTCTTTCCTCCTTGATTTATATCAAGAAGATAAAACTTACACAAGTCACATTATAAGTGATTTTTTGATAGTGTCAAGAAAATAATTTTTATTTTAAATTTATGATATTCCTAATTATGTAGCGCTAAATTAATAATATATCTTAATTACATTGAAAAATCAACACATTTCCACAATGTGGAAATAATTTCGACAATATGGAAAAGAATTGCCAAAAGAGTGTTGAAAAAGATATAATTCAGGTACATTTGAGAAGGGAGGAATATCTATGAAATTCATGGAAAAATTTAATCAACTTGCTGATCGTACTTTACTACCTTTAGCAAATAAATTGGGGAATCAAAGACATCTTGCAGCTATTCGTGATGGGATGGTTGTTGCGATTCCACTATCAATTCTAGGTGGTGTTTGTTTAATTATTTCAACACCTCCATTTAAACCAGAAACATTACCAAATTGGGGAGTCATTAGCGATATGTTAATGGGATGGTATAATTGGGCGCAAGCAAATAAAGCAATGTTACAATTACCCTATAACATGACAATGGCATTAATGGGATTGTTTGTGGCTTTTGCGATTGCTTATCATTTGGCTAAGAAATATGAGATGCCAACATTAAATGTAGCAATTGTCTCAACCGCAGTATTTTTAATTGTTTCATCACCAGTTGTGTCTGCTGTGCCAGCTAGCTTAATGAGTGAAGGGGCAAATATGACAGATCTTCTAACAAAGGCAGGGAACTATATCCCAACGACATTCTTGGATGCCAAAGGGATTTTCACAGCTATTATTGTTTCCATTGGATGCGTTGAAATTATGCATTTTATGTTGAAGAAAAATATTCGCTTTAAAATGCCTGAAGGGGTACCACCAGCAATTGCTTCATCATTTGATGCGATTATTCCATTGTTTGTATGTGTGGTTGTTTTCTATGCACTTTCACTATTTGTTCAAAATATAAGTGGTGAATTGTTGCCAAGTATGATTATGACATTACTTGCACCAGCTATTTCAGGATTAGATTCATTACTTGGAATTTGTTTAATTACAATTATTGCACAAACATTTTGGTTCTTTGGATTACATGGTGCAAGTATTACACAACCTATCCGTTTGCCATTTATGCAAATGTACTTAGTTGCTAATATTACAGCATTTTCTGCAGGTGATCCAGTTGTTCATTTCTTTACACAACCATTTTGGTCTTATGTCATTACTCTTGGTGGAGGAGGAGCCACTTTAGGTTTATGTATCTTATTGTTGCGCTCTAAATCTGTAGAGTTAAAAACACTTGGTAAATTATCAATTGGACCAGCTATCTTTAATATCAATGAACCAATTATCTTTGGTTTACCAATGGTTTTAAATCCATTAATGATGATTCCATTTATATTTGTACCAGTCGTGAATTCTATTATTGCTTATGCATGTATGGCATTCCATATTGTTGGAAAAGGTGTTATAGAAACACCATGGACAACACCCGCTCCATTAGGTGCAGCTTTAGGATGTATGGATATCAAAGCAGGAATACTTGTTATTGGATTAATTATATTAGATATGTGTCTTTATTATCCATTCTTTAAACTTATGGAAAAACAAAAATTAGATGAAGAAAATGGAGTTCAAAACATTTAATCTATAAAAAAGAAGATAAACTTACACACCATAACTTCATTTCTATCATTCAATTTTGTTTTACCTCAAATGTCTTTGGCATTTGAGGTTTATTTATTTCATTGAAATATAAGAAAGTAAATAAAAAGTTAGTATTTCTTCATATTAGGTCAAAAATGTTTAACAAAAAAGGTAGATATTTTGTTTTTTAAAACTTGATTGAAGAAAAATAATCAAAACTGTATAATGAAATAAAAGAATAAAGAAAGTTTGGGGAAATGATATGAAAGATAATAGGGAAAGATTTATTCAGGATATGCTTGATACTTTTGATGATACAAATGCATATCAGGTAAGTTTGTTTTTATCAGTATTTTTTGGTGTAGTAGGTTTATTTTATGCCATAACAACCTTGCCTTCTATTTTGCCATATATTTATATATATGATACTTATTTTGCTTTTTTAGGATTGTCGGTTTTTTGTATCATAGGAGGAATAGGATGTTTATATGTATTGTATGGGCATTATATTTCTACAAAACATCATTCAGTTCATGAAAGGATTCACTATTTACCCGTGGCTTTTTTATCAATAATACCTGGTTTTATCATGATCATGTATAGTGCTTTAGTCACTGCAGCTTCTTTTACTTTTCCGATTTCCATTATTAGTTTCTATTTATGTTTTTATGCAATTATTGTTTTTATCGTTGCATATTTTATGGTACAAAAAAGAATAAATAGTGAAAAAGAAGTTTATCAAAAAAAGACGTTAAGATATGTACAATGGGTAACTATACTTTTACTTGTTATAGCTTTTTTATTTATATTATTTTTAAGAGGATCAGTTTTTGAGGATTTAGTAAAGATTGCCTTAATCACTATTATTGTTTCGTTTTTTGCTTATCAGGCAGCTAGAACTTTACTAGCAAGTCGATTGATGAAGAAAATGGATATCGATATGATTGATTATCAGAATTTATATCATGATGGTCGTTTAGGTGAAGTTGATCTTTCACAAAAAGCGCGTGTATATATCATAAATGATGGAAGAATTGATAAAGCTTTAAATATTTTAGTGGAATTTGGATTTGATCGTGATGATTGTATGCGTGCTATTATAAAACATCAGCCATTTTATACATTTGATGAGAAGATGTATTATGATCTTCAATTTATGAATAAACTTTTAATGCGTTTAGCTTATGAAGATGTTCCTTTTCAGGTAGAAGTCTTAAAAAATAAAGACTGGGAAATTGATGAAAGTTATCAATTAATAGAAAAGCATCGTTTTGTCCGTAAGAAAAAAGCAGATGCCAAAGAAAATGATGATGAAGTTAAAGAGAAAAATAGTTGGTTATTTAATATTGTGATGAGTATAATTGTTGGAATTGGAATGATACTATATGGTCTATGGTCGGCATTTTTTCCAGTTAATTATTTTAAACCTGTGCGTTGGTGTTCATCTGAGCAAATTCAAACTTATTACAATGAATTTACTTATAGGAGTACGAGAACACTTTATCATTTGATTTGTATTTGGATTATTTTTTTAGTTTGGTTATTTGTGAAACCAATTCAAATATGGGTAAGTGGAATAATGGAAGAATCTATTCAAACAATATGGATAGCTTTTGGTATTATCTTTGTTGGAGAATTGTTTGTTTTTCCAATGTATTTAAAAAAATTAAAAGCAATTCTACAACAAGAACATAATGTTCATAATTATGAAAAAAGAGCATTTTTGTTATTTATATTGTATTCTTTTATAAGAAGTTTAATAAAAGGATGGCAAAAATCTTTATGTATGTTGATATTTTTAATTGTGAGCATTGAACTGGCTAAATCAATTTACATTTTTATACGTTATATTCAACATAGAAAAGAAGTAAAAATAGTGAAACAAAATGAAGAATATGAAATTGTTGAAGAATATGATATGCAACCTATTATTGATAGATTAAAAGAATTTAAAGAAGATGTGATTGTTTTGGAATATAGTGATTTACCAGTTAATCGTTATTGTAGTAAATTAGGTGGATTACCTTATTTATTAGAGGGTGAAAATATTCCTTGTGATGGAAATGAACCGTTAATATTGTTGGCACAAATTAATTTTGATGAACTTAAAGGAAAAACAGTTGGGGATTTACCAGATCATGGAATGTTGCAATTCTTTATCAAATGTGATGATGTTTATGGATGTGACTTTGATTTTAATGTAGATAATCCTAAATATCGTGTTGTTTATCACGAAAAAGTTGATTATATAGCACCACTTCGTCAAGATGTTGAATATATTAATGAAGAATCACCACTGCATGGAGAATATCGTTTGAATTTATCTATTCAACAAGTTGAAGGACTATCAGTAAGTGATTTTCAATTTATCGATCGTTTAAAGAAATTGTGTGATGATTTATTACCAAAGGATTTTGAAAATAATGATGGATTTATGGATGCTCTTTATGAGTACGTTGAATTTAATGAAAATAATCAAATGTTAGGACAGGGATCTTTTGCTCAAGAGGATTCTAGAGGAAGTGAGTCAATGCTTATTTTGCTTCAATTATTGAGTGATGAAACACATATGATGTGGGGAGATTATGGAACATGTCATTTTCTTATTGATAAGGATGATTTGAAAAATAAAAGATTTGATCAGGTTATATATACTTGGGATTGTTATTAAGATTTGATTTTGATCTTCTTTAGATATTCTTAAGAAATTCTTTACCATATATTCATATGATATCCATATAATGGTGTTAAGATATGATAAAATTCTGATTAAAATATCATGATATATGGAAAAATATGATAAATAAAGTGGGTGTGAATATGCAAAAAATAAAGGGATTAACAAATCAAGAGGTCTTAGATCAAATTGATTTAGGGCATATGAATATATCTCCAAAACCATTAGTTAAGACAAATAAACAAATTATATTTGAACATGTTTTTAATTTGTTTAATGCTTATAACTTTGTTATAGCATGTGCATTGGTATTTGTTCAAGCATGGTCAAGTTTATTCTTTGTTGTGATTGTAAGTGCCAATACAGTTATTAGAATTTATCAAGAGATACGTTCTCGTAATATGGTTGCTAAGTTAAATTTAATTATTTCACCTAAAACAAAAGTATTACGTGATGACACAATACAAGAGATTGATAATGAAGAAATTGTCTTAAATGATGTGGTTTATTTTGAAACTGGAAATCAAGTTTCTTCTGATTCTATTGTGTTAGATACAGCTGTTGAAGTTGATGAATCTTTACTTACAGGAGAAGCTGACCCTGTATTGAAAAATATAGGTGACCATTTATTGTCAGGAAGTTTTATTGTTTCTGGTGCATGTTATGCAAGAGTTGAACATGTAGGAATAGATAATTATGCGACTCATCTTGCTAATGAGGCAAGACAAAGAAAACCAGTGACATCTGAGTTGGTTAATGTTTTTAATAAAGTAACAAAATTTACCAGTTATTTAGTTGTTCCATTGAGTGTTTTGATGTTGTATCAAGCTTTAGGGGTGAGAGAAGAATCACTTGCGACAGCAATTGTCAATACTTCAACAGCCTTACTTGGAATGTTACCTAAAGGATTAGTATTATTGACAAGTGTTTCTTTAGCTGCCAGTGTTGTGCGTCTAGGAAAAAGAAAAGTGCTTGTTCAAGAAATGTTTAGTATTGAAACTTTATCCCGTGTTGATGTTTTATGTCTTGATAAGACAGGAACTTTAACAAAAGGGAAAATGAAGGTTCAAGAGGTTGTTGATTTAGCCAATCCTTTATCACTTGATATGCAAAAAGTCATGAGTTCATTTGTTGGACAAAGTGTTGATAATAATGCAACTTATCAAACATTAAAGCAATACTTTCAAGATGAGATATGTTATGAAGTGAAAAATCGTGTCCCATTTTCTTCAGCTAGAAAATGGAGTGCACAGGAACTAGAAGGTATTGGAACGATTATTGTAGGAGCACCAGAGTTTATTGTACCTCAATATCAATTACTACAATATATTCAAGAAGCTCAAAATAGTGGAGCTCGTGTTTTAATGGTTGCTCATCATGCTGATTTTCAAACTTTTCAAGAACATCTTCATGAAGCAACACCACTAGCTTTAATTATTATTTTAGATCCTCTAAGAGATGATGCGAAAGAAACACTGGCTTTCTTTCAAGAAAATGATGTAGATATTAAAGTGATTTCTGGGGATAATCCAATAACTGTAAGTTCATTAGCGAAACAAGCGGGAGTCAAAGATGCTCATCACTATATTGATGCATCTACTTTGACAACCGATGAAGAATTAGAAAATGCAATCATGAATTACAATGTGATTGGTCGGGCTACCCCAAAACAAAAACATCAAATGATTTTAACTTTACAAAAACATAAACAAAAAGTCGCAATGACAGGTGATGGAGTTAATGATGTTTTAGCTTTAAAAGATGCCGATGTTTCAATCGCGATGGGATCTGGCTCAGATGCTGCTAAACAAATCTCTCAGTTTGTTGTGATTAATGGTGAACTATCAACAATGGTAGATGTTGTCAAAGAAGGACGTTTAGATATTAATAATGTGACACGTTCAGCATCTATGTATTATCTTAAGACAATCTATACAATATTGATTGCTATTTCAACTGTATTATTAAATATGCCTTATCCTTTTATTCCTTTTCAAATGACTTTATTAGATAATTTTATTGAAGGTTTTCCTTCTTTTATGATTTTATTTGAAAAGAATATCGATAAACAAAAAGAATCGATTGGTAGACATGCGATGCGTTATTCATTACCTAATGCTTTGGTTATTGTTTTAAGTGTCATTGCATTAAAACTTCTTGCCCCTATATTATCTTTAGAATTACATGAAGTCTTTACAATTCTTTATTTTTCAACTTCATTAATTTCTATTCATATGATTTATCGTATTTATAGTCCAATTAATTGGTATCGTACATTTGTATTGATTATAGATATTATTGGCTTTTGTATGGCCACATATATCTTCTGGGATTGGTTACAGCTTGCTCCACTTACAATGCAATTATTCCAATATATATTGATTATAATTGTCATTGGTATGATTTTAGCAGCAATCATCTCACATTTTGTGAATATTTATTTAGATCGAGAATGAGACAAAACAGCTCATTCTTTTTATATGACTTTTGTCACTTTTATTTATGATAGAAATCATGTTAAAATAAAAAAGAGTGTAGGTGATAGATATGCATAAACAAAATCAGAAGGCTCTTTTTGGGATTATAGTGACAATTGCAATGATGATTGTAGGTTTGATTTATACAAGCTATAGTCGTCCTTCATCTCATCATAAGGTTTTTGGTGTCACTTATATGACAATGAATAATCCTTTTTATGAAATTATTAATAATGAATTAGAAAAAGTGATTGATCAAAACGGGGATCGACTTATTACCTTGGATCCAGCTTTAGATGTGATAAAACAAAATGAACAGATTCATTTCTTTATCAATCAAAATGTTGATGGAATATTCGTTAACCCAATAGATTATAAACAAATACAACCAGCTTTATTAGCAGCTAAAAAAGCACATATACCAATTATTGTTGTTGATGCACCTATTAAAAATAAAGAACTGGTCAACTGTACAATTGTTTCAGATAACTATAATGCTGGTGTTCAATGTGCCAATGATATGATGAATACAATGTCATCAGCTAAAATTGTTTTATTAAAACATAGTAGTGCAAAATCAGCTAAAGACCGAATTGATGGTTTCTTAGATACAATCCAATCTCATCCTCAATATCAAATTGTTGACGAAGGAGAATGTGAGGGGCAATTAGAACTTGCTATGCCATTAATGCAAAAAATAATAAAAAAACATCGCGATATTGATGTTGTTATGGCACTTAATGATCCGAGTGCTCTAGGTGCTTTAGCAGCTTTAGAAAATAATGGGATGAAAAATGTTAAAGTATATGGTGTTGATGGAACTCCAGATGTTAAATCATTGATTCGTCAAACACCAATGGTTGCTGGAACAGTTGCACAATCTCCAATATCTTTTGGTTATACTGCAGCTTTAAAGATGTATGATTTATTGGCTCATAAAACAGTTGATTCTAATATTATTGTTCCTGTGACTTTAATAACCAAAAAGAATATTGATGATTTTGATGAAACGGGGTGGCAATAATGAATCGGAGTTATTGGCAATCTTTGTCATCTTTAAGAGTTTTTATGATTCTTTTGAATTTTATTATCATTGTTTTTTATGGCAGTGTTTTTTTACTTGCAACAAAATATGTTATTGATTATCAGATGACAAGAGATTTTTTAGATAAAATCAATCATATTCCTCATCATCCACTTGTTGTATTCTTTGGAAGTATTTTATTATTTATTATTCTTTTATCAATTATGTATTATCGTCAAGAACATGATATTATTCAACATAAGATGAATATGATTTTGAGTTTCGTTGAATTGTTGATTTGTTTTGGTATTATTTATTTATTGTATATGGGATATAATGGTATTATTTTATTAGTGTTTTGTAATAGTATATATCATTTAAAAGATGATAAAACAACAAAATGGATATTAGGTGCCGTTATTCTTGTTTATTTGATTTCTAATTATGATGTTTTTTCAACAGTTATTCCACTCACAAATCCACAAGCATACTTTCAGATTTTTAATGCGAATATAAGAGGAATGCTGATGATTGCAAAGAATGTATTAGAAACATTAAATATCTTATTATTTATTGTTTATATGATTCTTTATATAGCTGATCAGATTCAAGAAAATGAGAATATTTCAAAAGAATTAGATATGATTCATCAGGTGAATAAAGAATTACAAAATTATGCAGCGGTGACAGAAAAAATTGGTGAAAATAACGAGAGAAAACGATTAGCAAGAGAAATTCATGATACTTTGGGTCATGCTTTGACTGGGATTGCAGCTGGTGTGGATGCTTGTATTGCAATGATAGATATAAATCCTCAAGCAACTAAGCAACAATTACAAGTTGTCTCTAAAGTTGTGCGACAAGGGATTGGGGATGTTCGTAATTCTTTAAATAAGTTACGTCCAGGCGCATTAGAAGCTCATGGCTTTAAAGGGGCAATTGAATCAATGATTGAAGAATTTATGAGTGTCAGTGATTTGGATATTGTATTAGATTATCGATTAGAAAAAGTAGATTTTGAAAATACAAAAGAAGATATATTGTTTCGGGTTATTCAAGAAAGTATTACAAATTCACTTCGTCATGGGGGTGCAACTCATATAGAAATTATTATTTATCAGGAAGATTATCATTTATATTTAAAGATTCAAGATAATGGTAGTGGTTGTGAGGATATTCATTATGGTTTTGGTTTAAAACAGATGCAAGAAAGGGTTGCAGTTATTAATGGTGAAGTGTTATATGATGGACATAATGGTTTTTTAACAATTATTAAAATACCAATGCAAAGGGGAGAAAATTATGATTAAAGTTGTGATTGCTGATGATCAAGAGCTCATTAGAGAGTCATTGAAGATTGTCTTAGGAACACATGAAGATATACAAGTTGTTAGTGTTGCAAGTGATGGGTTTGAGGTTTTAGATATTTTAAAAAGAAATCCAGTAGATATTATTCTTATGGATATTCGTATGCCACATATGGATGGCGTTATGTGTACAAAAGCAGTTAAAGAACAATATCCACAAACAAAGATTATTATTTTAACAACTTTTGATGATGATGATTTTGTGTTTAGTGCATTAAAATTTGGAGCAAGTGGATATTTATTAAAAGGGGTAAGTATGGATGAATTGTATCAATCCATTTTAACTGTTTATCATGGTGGAGGAATGATTAATCCTGATATTGCCACAAAAGTATTTAGTATGTTTTCTAAAATGTCACAAAACAATTATTCTATTCGTGTTGAAGATAGTGGAATTAAAGAGATAAGTAAACCAGAATGGAAGGTCATTCAACAAGTTGGTTTTGGTCTTTCTAATAAAGAAATTGCACAAAAATTGTTTTTATCAGAAGGAACTGTAAGAAATTATCTAAGTTCTATTCTTTCAAAATTAAATTTAAGAGATCGTACACAATTAGCTATATGGGCAGTACAAACAGGACAAACAACAAAGGATTTTGATTATGAATAAAAAAGCCATCATTGTATTATTATGTATAGGTTTGATTTTCTTACTTATCTGTTGGCCTCATAAGGTTGTTATTAAACTGGGGATATTTGCAGGAAGTAATTGGGATGTGCCAAGTGGTGATAGTTATTATGTTATTGATCATGCAATTGAAAGATTTGAAAAAAAACATAAGAATGTTGAAATTGAATATCAAAGTGGTATCTTAAAAGAAGATTATTCTGCTTGGCTTTCGCAACAAATATTAAAGGGAGAAGAACCAGATGTATTCATGATTTTAAGTGAAGATTTTAATACGTTAAGTTCATTAGGAGCATTAAAAGATTTACATGGATTTATGAAACAAGATCATCAGTTTGATACATCACTTTATTATCAAAGTGTTTTACAAGCTGGCATTTTTCAAAAAAAACAATATGCCTTGCCTTATGAAAGTAATCCAACTTTGATGTTTGTTAATAAAACATTATTAAAAAAAGAAGGAATCTCTATTCCAGATAATGATTGGAGTTTAGATGATTTTTATAGAATATGTCAAAAAGTGACAAAAGATAGTAATCATGATGGAATTATAGATCAATACGGTTATTATAATTATGATTGGTTAGATTCTATCTATGGTCATGGGGGACAATTATTTAATGAAGATGGAACAATGTGTTATCTCAATCAACAATCAGTTAAAGATTCATTAGTCTTTTTACAAAAGTTGACAGCTTTAAATCAAGGTTATCGTGTTAGTGCTGAACAATTTGATAAAGGACAAGTTGCCTTTTCACCAATGCCTCTATCACAATATAGAACCTATAAACCATATCCTTGGAGAGTCAAAAAATATTCTCAATTTGAATGGGATTGTGTCAAAATGCCTTCTCTATCCAATCAACAAGGACATAGTCAAATCTCGACATTATTAATGGGATTATCTTCAAGAAGTCAACATGAACAACTTGCCTGGGAATTTTTAAAGACATTAACTTATGATCAGCAAACTCAAACTGAATTAATAGAATACTCACAAGGTATCTCATCATTAAAGACAGTCAGTGAATCTAAGCATACATTAGATATTTTAAAAGAAGAAGCTGGTGATAGTCAGGTTAATTTGAGTTTACTTAAAGATGTTATGGAAAATGCTATGAATCATAATCAATTTAAAAAATATGAATCTGCCCTTAATTTATTAACAACGCATATTCAACAAATTATTGATAATAATGCTGATATAGATACATCATTAATTGATTTACAAAAACAAATGAATCAATATCTTAAGGATTAAGGGGCTGTAACGACTAAGTGGTTTTTGAACCATTTAGGACGCTCAGTCCTTTT
>OBJQ01000313.1_pt1 | contig 41822 bp, 28 predicted proteins | sample 1519921 | NCBI WGS metagenome assembly OBJQ01 (sample SAMN04209244, study PRJEB22552) | human gut metagenome | biome: gut; material: feces | host: Homo sapiens | place: USA: Oklahoma
TTTTCGCATATTCACTGGCTTTCTGTCTGCGTTCCTCACTGTAAGGCGGCAGGAAGCGGATAGACAGACGGGATTTTGCCAGCTCATAAGAAACACCGCCTTGAGCATTGGATTTTTCCAGTCTGCAAAGGTCAGGGTACTTCTTAGCAAAAGCAGCCAACCTCTTTTTCAATCCGGCATTGTGGGTGTAGATATTTGCCTTATCCTCGCCCTCATTAAAGAGAACGATTGTTTCTTTCTCAATCTTTGTCAGTCTTGTCATAGCAGCCCTCCCTGCGGTCTTTCAACACCCTCAGCCTGCGGTAAAAGCAGCGATACCACCTTTCAACACCCTCAGCACTCAGCTTAACGGAAAGCATATAAAACAGCTTCTTCGTCACTGGATCGGGTGCAAGGGCAGCTACCATATGCAAACGCTCGACAGTTGCTTTCAGGTTCGGACAGCCAAAGGCATAAAGGACTTCCATTTCATTCCGGTTCATCTTCATTGTGTTTTCCTCCTTAAAGTTTGATAAATGAAAAGCGACAGACACTTCATAAGGAAATACCTGTCGCTTCGTTGATGATATAAAATTGTTGGTTTTGGACTTGATAAAATCAGCAGTAAATCATTTCCTGTCTGATGATTTCTTCGGCTCGGTTACGGATAGAGTTCATGGACTGTACCCACAACATCTGATTGTCTGCTTTCATGGTTTCGGTCACACCCTCGGCTTGTTTCATCTGCTCAATGATAAGGCTGCACCTTTCCGTTGCCTGTTCGTTCAGGTCAGCAAGGTGAGTATGCAGTTCGCCGGATAAACAGAGGGCAGAGAACCTTGCAGGGCGGTACTGCTCTAAATATGTCCTGTGCAGTCTGCCCCACATACCGATAGGGCGGTGTTCCTCCGGCAGCTTCAAGTCCGGCACATAGTAATCGCCCACAAGAACATAGTCCAGACCGTTGCTTTCATCATGGATTCGTGGTTTCAATTCTGTCATGCTATTTTTTCTCCTTTCACTTTTTGCCGATTTAATTTGCTTGTGGCGTTCTGTTCAGCACACAGCTTGCTATCAGAACTTTTTTCTTCTGCTATACGCTCATGCTCCGCAAATTTTTTTGATTTCTCACGAATCTTTTTCATATACTTACGATTGGATTCTCGTTTTCTGCGAAGTCGATCTGCTTCTTTTTCAGCAGCAATCCTTTCTTCCTCTGTTGGTTCATGCTGCTCCACAGGTACTTGAAATTGCCCGACATAGTTAAGATATATCTCCACCTCTGTGGTGCGGTCTGCACCTTTTCCCTGTGGCTCGTGAACCAGTATTTTGTCTATAAATTCATTTATCATGGCAGGAGTAAGCTCTGTAATGTTCTCATATTTTTTAACCAGCTTTAGAAAACGCTCCACATTATTTTGACCGCCTATAATCCGTTGCATATCAGCGGTGTCAGTCTCAATAATCTTGTTTAGCTCGTTCTGCTCATTTTCATAATCAGTAAGCATACTCTGAAAAAGCCTGTCCGGCAATCTTCCAATTACATTATCTTCATAGATTTTCCTGATGAGCATATCCAGTTCGTGGACTCGCTTCTGATTTCTTTCAATGCGTTTTTTTACAGTTTCAGAAACAGCAATATCTTTCATCTCCGATTCTTCTTGCAAAGAATAGACAAACTCCTGCTCATTCAAAGAAACATAATGGCAAGTTTCCTGTATGGTTTTTAGAATGATGCTTTTAAGTGCTTTTGTTGAAATATGGTGGCAAGTACAATGCCGGTCATATTTCTGACGCCCAAGATTATATGTGGAACATTCATAACAATCTGCCGGATTTGAATGGCTTATCCGCTTTTCGCCTTTGGTAGTATAGTATATTCTTTCACGCCCTTTTCGTTGCCTGTGATTATACATCGGTGCACCACAGTCAGCACAGTAAATCTTTCCGGTTAGAACATTAGGCTCGCCCATAGGATCTGCTTTTCTTACATTCTGTCTTAACTTTTGAGCAAGCAGCCATGTTTCTTCATCGACAATAGGCTCTTGTGTATCATCAAAAACCACCCAATCTTCCTTATCTGCCCTTTTCGTCTTTTTGTCCTTATAGGAATTTTTGAATGTCCTGAAGTTGACAGTCTTTCCAATATACTCTGGTCTGGCAATCAGAGTAGTAACCTGATTTCCTCGCCACATATACGGATTTTCTTTGTCATAATTGCTTGCATGATTTCCAAGTCCCTTTTTTCCAAGATAATAAGAGGGTCTTTCAATTTTTTCTTCTGAAAGTTCTCTTGCTATCTGATAAGGTCCTTTTCCCTCAATAGTCATACGATAAATTCTGCGGACTACTTCAGCAGCTTCTTCATCAATAATCCAATGGTCGGGGTTTTCGGGGTCTTTCAAATAGCCGTATGGTGGGATATTACTTGTATGCGCATTGCCGGAAGAACCCCTGGATTTCAGTACAGCTTTAATTTTCTTACTTGTGTCCCTGACAAACCACTCATTCATGATATTCAGAAAAGGGGCAAACTCACTGGTTTCTTGACGGTCACTGTCAATACCATTATTGATTGCTATAAATCGAACTTCCTTTTCTCTAAACAGAATATCAGTGAAAAAACCTACTTGCAGATGATCTCTGCCGATTCTGGACATATCCTTGCAGATACAGGCAGTGATTTCTCCGTTTTTAACGCCTTCAACAAGTTTATTCCATGAAGGTCTGTCAAAGGTCGCTCCACTCCAACCATCATCAGTAAAATGAACAAGATTCGTAAAACCATGTTTAATAGCATAATCTTCAAGCATTTGCTTTTGATGAACTATACTGTTACTCTCTCCAGCATTATCATCATCACGAGACAGTCTTTCATACAAAGCAGTAATGCCATTAGCCTGATGTCAACAAGGAAGTTTTTTAACTGATGAGAGAAGCAGCGTAATGTACTTTGTATGTTACGCTGCTTTTTTCTTGCGTTTTACAATGATTTGCGAACTTTCTGCCGCACCGATAAAGGTGTAGTAGATTTCAATTCGCTGTTCCCGGTGTCCGCTGCTCTTATCGCCCTCATGAACGATGATTTTTTCAATCAGGTCACGGAGCATAGCAGGTGTCAGTTCATCGAAGTCAGCATAGCGTTTCGCCATTTTCAAGAAGCTGCTGATGTTCGTACAGGTATTCTCTGCGTCATCGAACTGCTTTTGCAGAGCAACAACTTCCTCCCGCAACGAACGCTGCTCACTCTCAAAATCTTCACAGAAGATTTTGAAACGCTCATCAGACAGCTTGCCAGTAATATTGTCCTCGTAAAGCCGCTTGATAATACCGTCCAACTCCTTGACACGCCGCTCTTTCAACTCCAGTTCTTTTTTCAGAACACGGGTCTTAACTGCCTGTTCTTTCGCGCTCTGGCAGGTCAATCTCCGAACAAACTCCTGCTCATCCTCCGCAGCCATTTTCACGATCTGCTTGAGATTGTCTTTCACCAACTCTGCCAGTGTCACTTCACGGATATAGTGCATAGAGCAGGATTTGGTCCGCACACGATAGCGGCCACAGCAATAGCATTCCTGCCCTTTGGAGATGTTTTTTCCGCGATGTACACGAAGCAAAGAACCGCAATCCGCACAATACAGCAGACCGGAGAATAGCGCCGGGATCTCCTGCTTGTTCAGCCGTCTGCGCCCCGCGCGGATACGCTGGACTGTTTCCCAATCTTCTTGGTCAATCAGTGCTTCGTGCGTGTTCTCAAATACTACCTGCTGTTCTTCTGGTGTGGGTATCCGCTTCTTGAGCTTATACGACTTCGAGTATGTCTTGAAGTTAACCGTGTGCCCTAAATACTCTTTCCTTGCCAAAATACAATAAACTGTGCGACCACACCATACGCATTCCGTTTCCGGACTGTAATGCCTCATATTCCCTGTGCGGCGATGCTCCATCGTTCCCGGTGTAGGGATGTTCCGACGCGTGAGTTCATTTGCAATCTGCGTCGGTCCATATCCCTGAATACAGAGGTTGAAGATAAGTTTCACAACCCATGCCGTTTCTTCATCGGGAATCAAGTGCCCATCTTCGCCTTTGAGGTAGCCATACGGTGTTTGCGTGGATAAACGCTTACCGGAAGTACCTTTCATGCGCTGGACAGCTCTCTGTTTACGGCTGCAATCTCGCGCATACCACTCATTAAACAAATTGACGAACGGCGTCAGGTCATTTTCACCTTTCTGCGAGTCAACATTGTTGGCAATCGCAATGAAGTGAATATCGTACTGTGCAAACAGCACTTCCGTGAACATTCCCACCTGAAGATAGTCACGACCGAAGCGGGACATATCCTTGACGATCACGCGCTTGATCTTGCCGGCTTCCACATCCGCGATCATTCGCTTAAAGTCAGGACGCTCAAAGTTCGTGCCAGAGAAACCGTCATCCACATAGAACTTGTAGTTGGTGTAGCCGTTGTCCTTGCAGTAGCGTTCCAGCATTTCTTTCTGGTGTACGATGCTGTTGCTGTCACCATCGTTCGCGTCATCCACAGAAAGTCTTGCGTACAGCGCGGTCAGAGCATCCGGTGCTACAATAGCACGAAACTGCATCAGATCATTCAGGTTCGGCATCATCGTACTGCACCCCCTTTCAGGAGAGCAGCACAGTGTTCCATGGGCGTTTTCACCGCTTCATCAGAAAACTGATTGGTGTTTTCAACGCGGCAATAGAGAGCGACATATTCAATTTTGTCCTTTTCATTCGACTGTAACATAAGTTCCTCCAATCTGCGAACGAAAAGGCTTTGGGTCATGTCCCTATTATACCGCATCGCCGCTGTTCTGGGAAGTGGTTTATCGCACTAAAGCGATAAATTTTTATTCGCTCATTTGACAAGATAACTCGCGCTCGATGATCCGGCCCATTTTCTCTGCTGCCGTTTCTTTGGCATCAGGGTTGAAGAATGAGGAAACGATGTAGGTCGTGCCCTTGATCTTGCGTTCGCAGACGAGATCGGGTTCTCTTTGTTCATCCATTTTTATCACCCATTTCTTTATGACAAGGCAGTACGCCGAAGCATTTCTGCTCCGGCGCACTGCCGATTTTCTTTTCTTGCACTTTGTACCGTATTGTCGGACTTGGCTTGTCCTCGGCTCACCCCCGGTACACGGGAACATTCAGGTCGGTCTTGGTCAGACACTCCGAGATCGGTGATCTGTTCGGCATCTCCTGCAATGGGTCGTGGCAATACGCCTCTTACCACAAGAGGGGTATCAGCAATGAAGGTGTCGCTCTACTCCTTTGATGCTATCGTTTTGACGGACTGCTCTGACAGGTCCGCAGGAGGTCTTGGCGCTTCACTTTGTCGTGCTCACCATTGCACTCAAATTCCTGAATGCTGATATGAACGGAAATCCGCTGTTTATCAAGGTACGATGAAAGGCTCTAAAAGTTCCTCTCACTATATAGGAGGGAAATCGGCCGAAAGTTGTCATGTTTTCAAAAAATATTTCTGAAATTTTTTCAGACCGGTTTTTACAGAGCGCATGACCGTTGCCTTATTGCAGTGTTCCAGTTCCGCAATTTCCGTGTAGCTGTAACCTGACCAGAAATGCAAGATGAGCCGATGCTGCTGTTTGGGAGAAAGATGAGCCAGCGCACACCACACATTCCTTGTCAATTCCAGCCGTTCAAAGGTTTCCTCCAGCGTTTCAGACGCAGCATTTCGATGCAGGCATTGCTCCAGCGGACGGCTGTCCAAGTGCATCCTGCGCTCATAGCGCTGCCGCTGTTCCATGCGATTGCTTTCTGCAAAAACCTGATAGATTTCAAGGGAAACTTCGACTGGCTGCATTTTGCGATCTGCGTCTGGCACCGTGACGATGTAGACAGCCATTACACCACCCGCAGCAGCATGGCGATCTCCTCCGTCAGCTTGTCCGGCATGGGCAGTTCCGCTGCGAGGAGTACAGCCGCAGGCGGCGTCGGCGTGTCCTCCGGCGCGACGATCAGAACGCTTTCGCCAGGATGCAGACGGATCACACGAATCAATTTTTCCATAGGTAAGTACCTCCTGAATATTATTGAGGATAAAACCCTCTACTCATCGGTCACAGCAGAAGGCAAAAAATCTATACTCAAAAAAATTTTTGAAATGCTCTAAGGCAAAACCAGCACTTGCGGGTGCTGGTCTTGCTTTAGGTCATTTATCTGGTCAGTGCAATGTAGAGATGCCGCTTTGCCCGGCTGATCAGCTGAGAAACGGTGTTCGGCTTGCAGTTCATGATGACGGCAATGTCTTTGAGCGGATACCCCTCCCAATAAGCGAGCTCGATCATGCGCCGCTGGCGATCCGTCAGCTGACGCAGCGCTGTGGCAAGGCGCTCATTCTGAACGGTGTCTACAAAGTCGGTGATGAGCACCACCTCCAACGGGTCACTGCGCTCTATCAGGCGGCATTCCATGTGAACAAGTTCCTCACTCATGCTTTCCAGCGAATAGTTGTGCCGGCGAAAGCGCCGGTCTGCGTTGCGGATGATACGGTCCTCATCCGCCAGAATTTTCTCCCAATCCAAAGTATCGTTCCTCCGTTTCGTGAGAATTTTTGAAATTCTCACGGCGGCGGACCACGACACCGAATTGGGTAGAGATAGCAAAAGGCACTATCGCGGGTAAAAAGGACCGCAATAGTGCCTGCTTTTAGTTTCCACGCGGGAAAGGCAGCAGAGCCGGACGGCTCCGCCGTATGGGATCAGGAAATTCATCATATCGTGCGCAACTATATCCCTGTTTTTTGCTCTAAATACATTCAGACCGACACGCTTTTTCATCGCCTCCTTAAATGTTTCGGTGGCTCGCATTACTCAGTGAGTGATCCAGTTATAGACTCCAAACTGTTCGCTGATGAGCTTTGCAATCTTCTCCATGCTCTCATCCGAAAATGGCAGATCAATATCCGTCCAGATTAATGTCTTGTAGGTATTGTTCTCATGCCGATAGGTCAGGATCAATCCGACTCTGTCGTATAGCGCGTGCGCGTTTCCAGAGGACAGATCGTCATCGAGCATATTCAGGGATATGACCGCATTGAAACTACCTCCAGCATTTTCGCACTCAACCCATTTCCAGTTACTAAGATCGAACGGGAAAATCCTACCACTGGAACTATAATTTTTTCTCCCGCTGCCGCCGCCTTTTACGACGGTCAACCCCGCATTCGTAAATAAAGCGTGCTTTTCCAGATATGCGATCAGCTTGCTCCGCTCCGCTTTTCTCTGCTGTTCATACTGGTCTTTTATTTTTTGAAACTCCATCGATTCGTACCCTCCTAAAATCAATCTCTGTTACGAACTATGGCTCTTTTCACTTTGAGATACAGGGTCACCGCGCACACCACATCCACGCAAAAGACAAACTGCGAGAGGCTGAACAATACCGCACCATCGACTTTGAGCAGTCCGGTCTTGCCGCACTTGCAGGCGACAAAAACGCCGTTGATGCCGGACAGGGAGATTGCCATGACATCGATCAGGATGATCGAAAAGGTGATGAATATAGTGAAAACAAACATGGCGAACACTACGCCGACAAGAAACAAAAGGATATACGCTGGGATCTGAACCAGTTTGATGATCATATTGTTTCGTGCCGCTGTTCGGACATCCGTTTTAGAGGATGTGTTGAGAACAACAAGCCAAATCGCGCCGATTCCACAGACGAGCCATGTGAGGAAAATACAAATGTAAACCGAAGCGCTGGTCCAATTTGCCGGGAAAGGCACCGGCAATAAGTTCATGATCCAGCACAGATACAGCACGACCATATACGGGAAGATCGCAACTAAAATGGATGGGACAATTCTTTTCATTGGCTGTCTCCTCACTTTCTTCGTCCGTTTCGCTCCAGCAGATAAAGTAGCAGCAAGGCGCTTGCGGACAGCACGACCATCAGGACAAGTTCCCAAACTGCCGGAACATACGGAGCATATACGTCCCGCGCCATCCTTGCCGCACGATCCAGATACAGCACCCTGCCGCCAAAACCGAGCAGCGCGGCAACGCAAACGGTGAAAGCCGCGCGCAGGCAAAGAACAGTTTTGCCCGGTCTCGCCTTATAATTATGGCGGCTTGTCCGCTGTGCCGGTTTGATGGATCGCAGCTTGCTCTGCCGCTTATAAGGACCGTAGATCATGGGGATGCTCCTATTCCGTAATCAGTTGAAATCGCTCTTTCCGTTGTTCTGCTGGTTCAGCAACTCAATAAACCCTTTTCTTGGATTGAACTCCAGGGGCTAATGCGGCATCTACTTCTTCTGCAATGCGTCCGCTTTTCTCGGCAATGCTCTCTACCAATGCTTCTCTGTTCATATCTCCGTCGCATTCCATATCATTTTGTTATATTCTTTTCCCGCACTGCTTTGGGATTGAAATTGGCGAAGAACGCCTCTGCCGGCATTGGCTTACCGATCTTAAACCCTTGCAGCCGGTCACAACCGAGCTGCTTCAAAAGTTCGATTTGGCTATCGGTTTCGATGCCCTCGGCCACGCAGTGCATATCGAGGTCGTGGCACAGGTCGATGAGGTACCGGATGACCGTCTGCTCGCGCGGACTATGCTCTGCCTTGCAGATCAGGCTGCGGTCAATTTTTGCCACGCTGATCTGCGGCAGATAGAGCATTTCCAGACACGCCGCTTCGGTGCCTAAATCATCAACAGCGATCGTGACACCACGCTGCTTCAATTCGTCCAGCAAACTGGATAAGGACTCCAACTGGATGCCTTGCGAGGACTCGGTGATCTCAAAAATCAGCCGTCTGGGGTCAACACCGGTTTCCGCAAAGATTTTATCCACCTGTGCTAAATAATCCGGTTCGGTCAGCGTGTTGCGGGAAAAGTTTACATTCAGCACCAGATCCGGCCATTGCATTTTCCATTTCTGGAGCAACTGGCAGGACTGACGCAGCATCTCAAGGTCGACCATCGAGATCATGTGCTCTTGCTCCATGACTTTAATAAATTCCACCGGCGGGTGGATATTGCCGTGCGGATCGATTTTCCGGACTAAGACCTCAGCGCCGTACACATGGTCATATTGGATGCTGTAAAGCGGCTGCAAATATGGGATGAAGGTGCTGTCCCGAAATTCTTGCAGGAGCCGGTCAAGATAGCCGGGACGCTGCCCTTTGTGATTACTGTTTGTGGCATAAAACTTATTCTTTTGAGTCTGCATCGCCTGTTCCGCTTTTCGCACAGCAACGCCCACATCTTCTTCCGTGCCCCATACGCAGCCAAAGGATGCAATGTCTTTTTCCTCTGTCAGCGCTGTCTCAAGCCGTCCTACCGCAGTGCTGAATGCAGGATAGTCCACCTCCGGCCAGATGATGACAAACTCATCCCCGCTGATGCGATAGACATATTCTTTCTGGATATACTTCAGGAGGATCTCACAGACGCGGCGAAGTGCCTTGTTGCCCATGTCATGTCCCAAATTATCATTGATCCATTTCAAACCGTTGAGGTCGAGGAAACCCACACCGGTTGGGATTTCTTTGCCCAGCAGATAGCCTAACGCTTCGTCATAGGCAAGGCGGTTACGCAGGCCAGTCAGCGGGTCAAGGTAGCTTTTCACGGTCAGTTCATCCGTTAAAGTCCTCTTTTGCAGCTCGTTCGCTGCGATGTAGGTGATTTGCACCAGCATTTCTGGCGCATCCATGTGCGCGTGAGGGTTGTCCACACCCAAAAATCCGTGCAGCTTGCCGCTCACAAAGATCGGCACGGTGATTAGGTTCTTAATACCTTGCGGGTGCAGGCAGTCATACTCGATGCGCCGCGCCGGATCGTCTTTCAGCGCGTCCACATCCTCGATGATATTGATCTTGCGGTGCTGATTTTGGAAAATATCCACCCACAGCGCAACGACCTCAATGGAAACATTTTGCAGGTTATCTTTTTCCGGCGTAACACCATCTCGGCAAATCTCATAGGTGTTGTGCGTAACATCGCGTCTCCAGTCAAACTCAAAAATATATGCTCTGTCCGCAGAATAGTGTTCCAAGATCGTCTCCAGCATGGAATTGACCGCCGCGTCAAAATCGGCAGACAGCACCAGATTTTCGATGCACTTTACCAGCTTGCGTTCTGCGGCAAGGTCCTGCTTTGCCGCAGCGACTTCGGCGACATAGCGTTCCACGCTGATGGCAAGCTCCATGCGGCACGGTCTGCCGCCGTAGTCGATGATGGAGTCATGGAGCATAACATTGCCCACAGCCGGATGATGGCGCACCCATGTATGCCTTTGCCCCTGACAGTGCGGCAAAATCTTGTTGGTGCAGAACTCACAGGGCGCAGATACGCCCTGCAAATGCTCATAGCACTTGGCACCCGGCTTGAAGCTGCCGAATTTTGCCACGCCATAGCGGTTCAAATACAACATTTCATAGGTATTCAAATCGCTGATGTAGATGACCTCATCGATCTGATCCAATATCCGCCTGATGTCCTGTGTATTCATAGTTCTTTCTCCTCGGTCATGGTATGTATCTTTTCGCGCTGTACTCGCCCAGCACGATGAAAACGAAACGAAATCCCACTGTCTGATCAAAATGTCGAAGTACGCTTCCATACGATGGAAACCTGTTTCTTCTCACGAGGAAACTGGTCAATTTCCCTCGTTTGTGCGAAACAGCAGCGTCACGATCTGGCCGCGAGTGCAGTCCGCACCAGGGCTGAACTTGTTGCTTCCGGTGCCGCTGGTGATGCCGTTTTCTGCCGCCCAAGCGACAGCCTTGGCATAATAGGCGTTAGCCGCAACATCGTCAAAGGCCGAACTGCCTGCCAAGGGCGAACCCGCCGCCCGGTGCAGGAGGGTAACCGTCTGCCCGCGGGTCACAGTCATATTTGGGGAGAATGTGTCTGCACTCGTTCCCTGTGTGATCCTGTTCTCGACGGCCCACAAGACCGCCTTGTAGTAATAGGCGTAAGGGGAGAGATCGGAGAACGGATTGACGGTGCCGGTCGGTTCAGGGGAGCCAGCTACCCGCCAGAGGAAGGTCACCGTCTGAGCGCGGGTACAGCTTGCATGGGGGCTGAAGGTCTCTATGCTGGTCCCCTCGGTGATGCCCTTTTCCACCGCCCACTGAACAGCGTCATAATAGTAGGAATTATTCGCAATATCCTTAAATTCCGGCTGTGCCTTGATCGGCGCAAAGACCGGCTCTACGCTGACCTTGCTGTGCGGCATGACAAAGGTGTAGATATCATCCGCTTTCTTGGTAACGGAAATGGAATTACCGTTACCATCCCTGACCGTCAGGGATGCCAGCTTATAACCATCCTCCGGTTTGACCGTGATCGTCACGGTGTTGCCCCTGGACGCGCTGCGGGTACTGACCGACACAGATCCATTCTTCACAGACGAGCTGCTGACAGGATAGGTCGGGGTGCTCCCGCTACTTTGACCGCCGCTGCTGCCGCCGGAGGATGGCCGCGCCGAGATGGTCAGCGTTCCGTTTTTCAGCACAAGCGGCTCATAGTTACCGCCCGCTGGCTCGGTTACGCCGGAGAGTACAATGTCATAGCTACCTGCTGCGCTTGTGTCTGGTGTAACTGGCGTACCATTCTTTTCGTAGGTGAGTACAGCGGTTCCGCCCAGCGTATCGCCGCCGAACAAGCCGTCTACGGTGTAATGCTCACCGAGGACGGGCGCTGTCAGGTCGGGCGCTTTGTCACCGGTCTGGATGGTATAGCTTTTCGCTGCCGCTGTGACCTTGGCCCTCGCAATGCTCACAGAAAGGCTCTGCTCTGCGACACTGTTATGCGTATCATCGCCCACGACCTTGTACCAGACGGTGTATGTCCCGGCATCGGTCGCCATAGGGACATCGGCGCTATAATCGCCGGTATCGCCCAGGCGATATTCCATCCTGCCACCGCTGGTGCTGCCTGCGGTGATCAACGGCTGTGCGGTGCCGTTGTAGGTCAGGGTGTTTGCCGTAGGCGCGGTCACAGACGGAGCAGCAGGCTGATACGCTGGAAGCTCGATGCGGGTGACGGCACTGTTGCTGCCGTCCGCGCCCTGCGCGTAAAGAAATACACTCTTTGCGGCATTGTCCGTCAGACCGGTCAAAGCGATCTGGTTTTCGCCAACCGTCATCACAGCCTCCGTCCCGGCAATGACATCGGTGTGATCGCAGCTCAGATCGGATGCATCCCGCACGATATAGTGATAAGTACCCGCAACGGGTGCGGTGAAGCTCACCGTACCGGTGCTTTTGCTCTCGCGGACTGCTGCCGTATTGGTCAGCGTCATAGACGGCGCGACATATTCCTCGATGTCGATGGACTTTACTGCACTCATCTCACCGCTTTTGTCGGCGGTCGTATGATCCTTGCCCGCAGCCGTGCTGCTGGCAGTGATGTAATAGAGTTTCTTCGCGCTGTTTCCGGTCAGGCCGGTGAGGGAGAGGAGAGCTTCGTCAGTGCCGAGAGCCAGCTTCGTGCCGCCCAACACCGCGTCTGCACTCGGCTCCGGCTGGTCAGCATCCCGAACGAGATAGTACATCGTACCGGCGTAGTCGCTGGTGTACTCAAACTCCGCCGTATCTGCTGCCGTTCTGCTCACAGAGGTCTGCTCCAGATTGGGGTGCGGCTCGGTGCCTGTCTGGAAGAAATGGACATCATAGCTCACAGGGATCGGCAGATCATGCTCGTCTACAATGCCCACGATGGTCACCTTGACCTTATCTCCCGCGCCATAGGCCACATGAGGGCGGAAGGCGATAAGCCGTTTGAGTGGGCTGCTGCCGATGGTAAACAGACGGTTCTCGGACTTTTCCGCCGCTGTGAGATTGTTGAGGTCCAACACATCCGTTGGCTTCCCGTCGCACTCCAGCGTCACCTTCAGGGTGGAGGTATCCACCTTGACGCCGCCTGCATTGATGAAATAGCTCCACGGATTGCCCTGATAGGGGTTGCCCTCCGGATAGCTCATCTGCCATGTGCCGCGAGCCTGAAAGGTCTCGATAGGCTGTCTGCGGGAAGGCCACAGGACGGCGGATAGTCCATCCGGGTCTGCGCCGTAGTAGGTAACCATCATCGAAACAGCGGAGCCTCTTGCTTTACCGGTCTTGGGATTTGTCGTGCCGGAGAGGTCGGCCGCTCCGAAACCGGTCCCGGAAAGGCCGGGGTTGAGGATGTAGCTGCGATGGGAAAGGCCGGTCCTGTCATTTCCGATGTCCGGCATGAAGCTGTTGACCATCTTATTCGCCACGCCGCTGCCTGCCACGATATTGGAGCCGCCGGGACCTGCTTTTGCCCATCCGAACACACCACTCACAATGCCTGCCGCCAGTGCTTCATTTCCATCGACATTATGGGTGATGGTATTCAGCTCTGCCATCAGTGCCGCACCAGCCTGCGCTCTCCACTGGTAGCCGCCGATGCGGTCATTGGTGTGGATATAGAGCAGCTGCAAACCTGCACTGTAACGCATGAAATTGGTGGCGTTGAGGGCATTGTCCAGTGTTTCCTGCGACAGGCTGCCCGCCAGCGTATCTCGGTCTGCTTTGCCCTTTGCGTCCAGCAAAGCAGAGGTGTCCGTTCCGATCCGGGTGTTGATCTCCTCGTTAGAGATGTCCGGCTGGATGTCATACTTGTCCGGCAGAGAAGTGTCATACGGATGCTCTGCGTAGAACTGATTGATCTCCGCGAAGGTGTGTTCCGTAGGATATTTGAACTGAAATGCTGAGATCTGCTGTTCTTGCGGCTGTGTGCTGCCTGCATCTGCGGCGTAGGCGATGCTCTGCGCCGGGGCAAGCAGCAGTGCGGCGGTCAAGGCCGCCGACACCGCTTTTGCGGCGAATGGGTGCGCTTGTCGTTTCCTCATAAAATTGCTTCCTCCATAGATTTGAATTGCAAAGGGCGAAGTAATTTCCTTCTCTAAATGCCCATCCATAAAAGATAGGCACTTAGAGAAGAAAGGGGCCGTTTCCGGCCCCTCCCTCCTTGCTCGATGGGTGTGTTACGCGATCACTTCTGCTTGCCCCAGCTCTCCACGCCATCGTTGTCGATGGAGTGGTCATGAGCAATGGTCGCTTCCATGATGTTGTAGTAGGCCCAATAGGTATTGGGAACATCGTCAAATTGTGCCGTAACATTGCTGTCCACAAAGTTGCGGTCCGCAGTGCGGTTGAGCATCCGGTTAACGATGGTGACGACTTCCGCACGGGTGATCGTTGCCTGCGGACGGAAGCTGCCGTCGCTGTAACCGTTGATCCAGCCGTAGCTGACTGCGCTGGTCACAGCGGTGTAGTACCAGTCGTTCGTGGCAATATCCGTGAACGGATTGGTCACATCAGCGGAGACATTCGCAAATCGCATAGCAATCACGGTGAACTCCGCGCGGGTGATGGTGCGGTTCGGGGCGAACTGGCCATCGCCAATGCCCTTGATCACACCGAGGGAAGCAAGGGTATTGACTGCTTCGGCGTACCAGGCATCCGCCGGGACATCTGTAAAGCTGACAGTCACAGGAACATCCTTCTCCAGCAGAAGGTTGTAGAACATTCTTGCGACCTGAGCACGGGTCATGTTGTCGTTGGGTCCGAACAGGCCGTTGCCATAGCCGCCCATATAGCCATTGTGCTCCTTCGTCTGGAGCCAACCGGCAACGCCGGTCACTTCGGGGTCGGCCACGATGCTGTTGTACTTCACGAACTTGACCTGGATGGTGTGGTTTGCCTTCACGCTGTCGAAGGTGTAGGTGCTGACAGCACCCACGCTCTTGCCATCGACGATCACATCAGAGATGCGATAGCCGTTGATGGGGTTGATACTAAAGGTATGGTCATCGCCGCGCTTCACGGAGACATTGCCGCTGGGGGAAATGATGCCGCCGTTGCCTGCGCTGGCCTTGATGGTGTAGCTGCTGACCGTAGAGCTGCCGCCACCACCGCCGCCACCGGAGGAGCTGCCGCCGCCAGTGCTGTTCTTGGTATAATTGAAGGTGATGGTGTAGTCCGCCAGATTTGCGCTGACCTCGCCGAAAGCCGTCTTGGTCGCCTCGCCGCTCACCGTGTAACCGGTGATGGTGGCTGCCTCCACAGTTTCGGAAATGCCGCGCTGGACGGGTTTGACGGTAGCCGTCTTGATCTCGGTGCCGCTGCCATCTACATAGCGGATGGTGTACAGCAGGGTCATGTCACCGTTGGGCTTGATGACCGTGCCATTGGGCACCTTGAAGTCTGCGGGGTTGCTGCCGGGGATGTTCACATCGGCGCCGCTCGGATTTGTGATCGTCACATTGCCGTCCTCATCGATGCGGCCAGCAGGCTGGTTGGGACCGGCAGGTGCGATGGTGATGTCATCATCGCCAGTACCGATCACGCCGTTCTGGCCGGGGAGCACGATGGTGCCATCCGGCTTCTGGACCGGCTTGGTGTTGTCCACATCGGGGGTGCCATCCGGGTCAATGGTGGTTTCACCCTTGATCTCGGAGCCATCCGGGAGCTGGACCTTGCTGCCCTCGGGCACATAAACAGTGCCGTCCGGGTAGACATTGACTTCGCCCTCGATGACCTTGATGGGAGTCGCGTTTGCAGGCTGCTTGATCTCGCTGCCAGCAGGTGCCTTGATAAAGCCCTTATCAACAGTGAGGTCAGCGCTAGCGCCCGGAGTTACGGTAACATCGTCGCCGCCTTCGGGTTGACCGCCCTTACCGGGCAGGGTGATGACCTTGGTGTCCGCATCCAGCTTGTACAGGATTGCGTACAGATTCAGGGTGTCGCCATCCTTCAGCGTCTCCTCAGCACCGTCTGCGTAGAACGAGGAGGACTGAGATGCTACCTGCTTCGTAGACCAACCCATGAAGGTCCAGCCAGCAGGTGCGGTAAAGTGCTGGGTATAGGCGTCGAAGTTGCGGGTGATAGTTGTGCTGTCCGCGCTGGTGACAGTCTGTGTTGCAGTTGCATCACCAGTGTTGGGGTCGAACACGATGGTGGCCGAATACTTCGGTGCGGGCGGTGTCGGCGTACCGTCCTTCCACTGTGCAGTGAAGGTCATGCTCGCGCTCACCGTCAGCGTATCACCAGCGTCGTGCTTGGTCTGCGCCCCGTCCAGCCAGCCGTCAAAGATCTTGCCGTTGGGGGCAGTAAAGGTATCCTCATCCCGCAGGGTGGTGTCAGCGTTCTTTGTAATGACATCCCGAATCACATCGCCGGAACCATCACCGGGTTCATAGGTCACAACGAAGTAATTTGTCGGTGTCACATCATCAGGGATACGCTTGTCGGGAGCGATCACAGTTCCGTCGGGCAGAATGATCGTGCCGTCGGGCTTCACGATGGTGCCTTCGGGAACCTTGATGTTTTCCTTGCCCTGATCGGGTTGATCCGGGTTCTTGGGACGATTGACTGTTGCGCCGTCGCCCTTGACCTTCACGCTGCCGTCGTCCTTGGGGCCATCCAGCGTACCGTTGGGCTTGTCGGGAGTGACGAGAACATTGTCCTTGTCCTTCGGGGACTCCAGCTCGCCGTCCTTACCGGGCAGCTCGATGGAACCGTCCGGGTTGACCTTCGCCCAAACCGCAGAAAGGGTCATGGCATCAGTCGGGGTGATCGTACCGTTGGTCTTGAAGATAGTATCTCCGGACTTCCAGTACAGGAATGCGTGACCGCTGTAGCTAAAGGTATTCGCGGCCAGAGGTGCGATGTCTTCGTCCTTGGTGGCATAAACCTTGCGCGTGTCATTGGTGCCGTTGTTGGCCGCGTAGGTCAGGACCACGACATCGGCATTGTCAGTGCTGCCGTCCGGCTTGACCTCGATCTGGTCGCCGCCATTGGGCTGCTTGTTGATGCTCAGAGAGCCGTCCGGCTTCAGGGTGCCGCCGTTAGGCAGTGCGATGGTCTCGTTGCCCTTGACCACATTGCCGCCGGCGGGGATGCTGATATTGCCGGTGGCAGGATCGCGGGTCAAGCCGGTGCCGTTGGCCGTCACATTATCGTCCGTGGTGTTGGGGTTGCCGTCACCGGGGACAGTGATGGAGCCGTTGGCTCCGACCTTGTACCACTGAGCGTACCAGGTCTGGTCCTTGCCAGCTTCCACATCGACGATGTCGTTGGCAGCCTTGAGGGTGCCGGTGCCGTTTGCCTTGGTGTTCCATCCGCCGAAGTCCCAGCCAGACACAGAGAAGGGATTAGAACGCAGGTTGGTAGAGAACTTGGTGGAGTCATTTGCGCCCACGGTGTCCTCGATTGCGTTCGTCTTGCCGTCGTTGGCCTGGTAGGTGATCTTAGCGGAGTGTTTGTAGGTGGCCTTGCTCCACTGAGCATACAGGGTGATGGTCTTGCCGTTGTTCGGGATGGTGATCTCGGTGTCCTCCGCATAAGAGGTGCCGTTGATACCGTTCTCCGCCGTATTCCAGCCGGAGAAGGTTTCACCATTCTTCGTGAAGGGGTTCTTGATTGCGTTGATGGTCTGCCCCTTCTTGATGAGGTCGATCACATCCTCGCCGGTGCCGCCGTTAGCCTTGTAGACCACGGAGATGTAGTCAGTAGGCGTTGCGCCGGGGAGCTTATTGCCGGGGTTGATCGTGCCGCCGTTATCGGGCAGAATAATCGTGCCGTCCGGCTTGACGATCGTTCCATCGGGGACCTTGATGTTTTCCTTGCCCTGATCGAGGTGATCGGGGTCCTTGGGCCGGTTGACCGTGCCGCTGTTGCCCTCTACCTTGACGCTGCTGTCCGGCTGCTTGGTAACAGTGCCGTTCGGCTTGTCCGGGGTGACGAGAACATTGTCCTCCGGCGTGGTCATGGAGCCGTCCTTACCGGGCAGCTCGATGGAGCCGTCGTCGTTCTGCTTAGTCCACTGTGCGTGAAGCTCCAGATCCTGATCGCCAGCCACATAGTTGTCACCGGGTGCGTACACCTTATCATCGGTGCCCATCCAGTTCACGAACTGATAACCAGTCCATGTAAACGGGTTAGCCAGAATGGAGACGCTGTCGCCCTTGACGACCTTGACTGTTACATCGGGAACATTCTCACCGTTGTTGATCTGGTAAACCAGTTCGATGACCTTTGCGTCAGCCTCGGGCTGACCGTCCTTATCGGTGACATCGGGTTTCGTCGGATTGGTCTTGCCGGGGATGGTGATCGTACCATCATCGGTCTTGCCGTTGCCGTCCTTATCCGGGCGATTGATGATGACCGTGCCGTTGGGCAGGAGCTTGCCGCCGTCCGGCATACCGATCACGGAGCCGTCAGGCAGAGTCACGCTGCCGCCCTTGGGGACTTCGATCTCGCCCTTGTCGTTGCGAGTGGGATTGAGCTTGGGGGTGACATTGCCGTTTCCGTTGGCGGTGGCGTTGGTATCCTTATTGTTAGGATTGCCGTCCTTACCGGGAACGGTGATGCTGCCGTCCGCGTTGACCTTATACCACTGAGCGTAGAGGGTCTTGGCATCTTTATCGGAGAGATTCCATGTGTCATTGGATTGACGAAGTTCTCCGGTGCCGTTGGCCTCCTCGTTCCACCCGCCGAACAGCCAGCCAGAAATCTGGAAGGTGTTGCTCTGGAGTGTCGCTTTGAGGTTCGGGTCGGTGTCGTGGCCCACATTCTGGAGCACGTCCTTATCCGGGGTACCGCCGTTGGGTTTGTAGGTGATGGTCGCGAGATACTTGTAATTTGCGCTCCACTTGGCGTACAGTGTGATGCTGGTATTGACCGTCTTGTCCTTGGCATAGGCCGTGCCGCTGCCGAGGCCGCTGTCGTTCCAGCCTTCAAACTTCGCGTTCGTGGGGTGGGTGAACAGGCTGCCCGCAACCTTCAGCTCGCCCTTCTTGCCGATCTCCTTCTTCACATCGCCGGAGCCGTTGTTGGAATCATAGGTGATGGCAACATAGGTGTTGGGAAGTGCGTTAGGGATCTTCTGGTCGGGCGTGATGTCGCCGCCGCCATCGGGCAGGTGGATGGTGCCGTCCTTGTCGATGGTGGTGCCACCGGGGACGATAATATCTTCCTTGCCGTCAGCAGGCTTGGTCGGGTCCTTGGGACGGGTCACGGTGCCCGTGTTGCCCGCAGGGTCCTTGGGAATCGTCACGCTTCCATCATCGGGGTTGAGCGTGGGCGGGGTGTTGGGATCGGTGGGCTTGACGATGATGTCGTTGCCGTCACCGATCTTGTCGCCCTCGCCCGGCAGGACGATAGAACCGTCCGGGCGGGTGTAGGTGATGGTCAGGGTCGCCTTCTTTTCGGCAGGGGTTACAGACACAGTAGCTGCGCCTTCGCCGATGCCGGAGCCGGTGACCTTGACTGTACTACCGTCCGTGAAGTTGTAGGTAGATGCGGTGTAGCCGTCAAAGGCGGGGATGTCGATGGAATTTGCCTCGCCTGTGTTGACGTTGATCGTCTTGTCCGCCGCCAGGTCGTAACCGTTGTACTTGTACTCCACGGTCAGCGCCGTCTGATATTCCGAAGCCTTGGTGGTCTTGTAGTAGTAGGTCACAGTCGCGTCCTGCGTGAGATTCGCCAGATTCAGTTTGTTGTTGGCGTACTGGGTGGGCAGCTTGTCCGCGCCGCCGTTCGTCAGGGTCGCGCCGGTGGCATCGATGCCGATGAGCGTGTAGCCTGCCTTTTCAGGCGGGTAAAGGGTCGTGCTGCCGCTGTGGGTGGTCAGGTCCTTGATGACCTCGTAGGTCTCATGGGCAGTGGCAGTACCGCTATCCACCACAGTTTGGGCTGTGACAACAACGAAGTTGGCCTCGTAGTAGAACTCGACCTCCTTGGTGTTGTTGGTCACTTCCAGAACATAGGGGTTCGCCTGACCGTTTCTCAGGTGATACTTGTTGTCCGGCAGATAGCTCGGTGCGCTGATGGACACCTTCTCGCCCACAACGGCCTTGATGGTGTACTCATTGAGCAGCTTGCCCGGATTGGTCTTGTCACCGAAGTGATAGTGGACCGTCACATCGCCGGTAGACTTGGCCGCATACAGGAAGTAGACCTTCAACGGAGCCGTGGTATTTTCAACCGTGTACAGCTTGCTGAAGTCGTCTTGCAGCGCCCAGCCGTTAAAGCTCTGCGCCACAGCCTGATAGGTCTCGCCCACGCGGGCATCCGCCGGCTTAACGGGAGTCACGCTTTGGATCACATACTTCGTATCAAAGTCTGTTTTCTTCAGCGCTTCCTCCAGAGTGAGGTTTTCCGCGTCCAGCGCGTCCTTGTTCACGGGAACGAACTCGACAGCGCGGGTGCCCTTCACATAGTAAAGGGTGTACACATTGTTGCCGAGAGGAGAGCTGGTAGTGACAGAACCGGCTCCGTTCGCCGCAAATTCAGGGCTGACATCATTGCCAACCTTGTCTGCGTCCGTGGTGAACCGATAGCCGTAGGTGCTCAGGTCAAGGGGGTTGCCAGTGGTGTTGGGGTTATAGGTCTGATTTTCCTCGGCATTGACCACCGCGATGATCTTTGTCGTTCCGTCGGTCAGCTTCTCCTTCAGGAAGAAGTAGCTGTGGCCGCGCGTCTCATACTTGAAGGAAATCTCATTGTTCGACTCGGTGCTGCTCAGCGTCACATTCTGGATCAGCTTCTCGCCGGTTTTCAGAGCAAAGCCATCCAGCACAGGGGCGGAGACTTCGATTTTCTGTCCCTTGCGGTAGCCGCTCAGCACCTGATCGGCAACAGGAGTGCCTCCATCCGTCAGCGGATGACCATCTTTATCCAGGAACTTGATGGTGATCTGCGCCGTGTCCTCCTTGAAGTGATAGATGATGACCGCATTGGTGTCATCCTTCACATCAGAAGCATTCACACCCGTGCCTTTGATCTCGTAGGTGGTTTCGCTGTAGGTATAGCCGGGGATCATGCTCTTCACATCGTCAGCGGGATAAGAGACCACATTGCCGGTGCCCCTTGTCACCATCTTGTCGTAGCTGTAAAGCGGCTGATTGCCCAGCATAAACTTGACGGTGTGGGTCACAAAGTTCGCCTGCGCCACCGGGAGGTAGCGGAAGACCACCGTGTTCGTGTCATTCAGCGAACCATACGCAACGGAAACAAACTGCATATTGGCAGATTCCGTACCATTCAGAGTTGCGCCGCGCAGTGCGTAACCCTCCATGGCCGGGGCCCAAATCTCCAGTGTGTCGCCTTCCTTCAGCGTGTATGTTTTGGTATAGCCGGTGGGGGCGGTCATTTCCGCGTCGGGATTTGCTGTATTGGAGTTATCCTTCAGCACGACAGTGACCGTCTTGGGGTTCGTGATGGTGTACTCAAACTCCACCTTGTCATTCGTGCCGGTCGGGGTGATCGTCTGACTTGCCGCTGTACCGGACTTCAGCGTGTAGCCGGTCCACGTGGGAGCCTGAATGACCGTCTCCGCGCCCTTGATGGCGGTGACCGTATAGCTCTGGAACACCTTGCTATCGCAAATCAGATTGACCGTGACCTGCGCGTACTGGTCTGCGCTGGTATTCTTGTACCAGAAGGTCACAGTCTGACCAGCCTTGTCCTCCACGAAGTAGGAGGTCGGGTTGCGGTCTGCCACGGCCTTGTAGTTGCCGGGGACGGTTACATTCGTGAAGGTGTGGCTCTTGCCGACTTCCAGACCGTTGAGCGGCTGCTCTTCGATCTTCGCACCGGTATCCACATTCTTCTTGATGATGGTGACATCCTGCGTCTTACGGGTATATTCGTAAGTCACGATGATGTCGCCAACACCGTCGTACTGATAGGCTGCGAGGTTGTCCTTCACCTCCGTCTGACCGTTGACCATCACGCTCTTGGGCGCGGTGGGGGTCGTGTAGTATTCGATGGTCGGGGCTGCGGCCTTGCCGGTCAGCGTGATCTTGCTGCCGTTTGCCACGGTGCCGCCGTCCTTGCGGTAAAGCTCCGTACCGTCCGCCGTCACGATGATCGTGATGTTGCCGTTGTCCTTGGTGTAGATGAACTCCACCTCGGTATCGCCGTTGGGGGTCAGCTGCTTGTTCTGCTCCTTGGCCGTGTAGCCGGGGACAGACGGGGCATTGATCGTAGCCTGAACGCCCTTCTCCAGCGAAGTCGTGTAGCTCTGGAGCGGCTGACTGTTGTACATCGCCTTGACGGTGACATTGGCCATGTTGCTCTCATAGTTCAGCACCACATCAACGGTGCCGCCCTTGTCAACGCCGGTCAGGCTCACATTGAGCTTGCCGTTCGCGACTTCAGCGATCTTATCCTCGGTGCCCACCATTGCGCTGGCCAGCTTCAGGCCGGGCAGGGTGAACACGGTGACCTCCTTGGAGGCTGTGCCGTGGGTGACCGTCTCTCTGCTCTCAAACAGCGTATTGCCGTCGGGGCCGACGCCCTTCACATGGACGGTGACCAGCTGCTTGTCGATGGGCTCATACTCAAAGGTGACCGTCTCATCCTGGGTGATGTTCGTGAGTTCCTTCACTGCTTCCGCATTGGCGGCCATGGTATAGCCGTAAATGCTGGGCGCGGTGATCTTCAGGCTCTCGCCGTCCACCACCTGATAGGTGTCCTTGAAGTTAGTGACCGTAAGGTTCGTGTTGTTCAGCTTGTCCTTCAGCACCACCGTAACGGTATGCACATGGGGGACATACTTGAACACGACCTCGGCGGTATACGGAGCCGCTGTGCCGGTGGGGGTGACCGTCTTATCCTCATTATTGTAATTCGGATCGGCCTTGTAGCCATAGGGCGCGGCGGGAGCCTTGATGAGCTGCGCCTTGTCCTTGACGCCGGGCACCTGATAGGAGCTGATGACCTTGTCGCCGTTGGAGCTGTCCACCAGCTTGACCAGAACATAGGCATCATTGGAGGTGTCCTTCTCATAGAAGAACTTCACGTCCTGATTCTGGTTCTTGTCGTTGGTGATGAAGAAGGTCTTGCTGGCGTCGCCCTTCACCTTGTAGCCCGCGATCTCCGGGGCGGTGATTGTGATGGACTGGCCGGTGGTGATGCCCTTGTAGCTGGTCTTGTCCAGATTCAGGATCTGACCGTTTTCATCACCCACATAGGCGTAGACCGCGATGTCCTTGGTCTTGGGCTGATACTTGTAGGTCACGGTGATGTCGTTGGTGCCGTCAAACTTCATCGCATCACCAGCGGAGGTAGCGTCGCCGTCCGCAGTTGCACTCACCAGCTCATAGTTGTCGAAGGTGGGCGCAGCCTTGGCGCTCTTGTTGGGGGTCTGCCCCTTCACCAGCGTACCGCCGGAGAAGGTGCCCAGATTGTGCGTGACACCTGCGCCGTCCACATAGACCGCCTTGTAGATCAGATTGCCTGTGGTCTTCTCATACTGGAATGTGATCTCCTTGTTGGTCTCGCTGGGTGTAATGTCCTTGGTGTTCTGCCCGCCCACAGGCTGATAGCCGATGAGGTTGGGGGCAGTGATGGTGGTCTGCTTGCCGATCTCATACTCCACCACCTGATCGGTGTAGTCCGGGATGGGTTTGTTGTTGGCGTCCACCGCCTTGATGGTGACTGTCGTCATGTTCCAGTCGTAGTAGAACACCACGACCTTGTCGCCGGTCCGCAGGTCGATGGTGTAGGCCGCCGTCTCACTGGAGGTATCCAGCTTGCTGGCGTCGCTGGTCAGCGTCACCTTGTTCTGCTTGTAGTCCGACTCGGTGCCGCTGCCGCTGGCGGCGCTGCTGACCTTCCACTTTTCCCACGGCCAGCCGCTGACGGGCTTTTCCATGACGCCGTCCTTGGTATTGCGGATGGTGGTGTACTCCCACAGCTGCACATCTGCGTGACCGGTACGCTTGCCGATACCCACAACATAGATCGTGGGGGCCTTTGCATTGACCGTGTTGTTGCCAGCGCCGATGGAAATGTCCGCGTGGACATCCTGCACCGTCAGGATGGCAATGCCGTTGCGGTCAGAACCGCCGCTGTGCAGGTGCTGCTGCTTCACGGTGACTTTGCCATCGTCGGTGGAATAGGTCGTCCAACTGATGGTATTGTCATTGGGGTCAGCCACGGCGTCGCCCCGCTTCGTCAGCGTGTAGCCACCAGTCATGGCGTTGTCCGTGTCGGCAATGGTCAGGTTCTCACCGTTGATCTCATAGCCCACATTGGGTTCGAGGGTCGTGGTGAAGGTGTGGCCGTGCCACGCCTTGTCGGCGTCCGTCCATGTCATGTTGGCCGGTGTCTGCTTCTTCACCTGATACCAGCCGAGATAAATCTTGTCGTTCGCAGTCTTGGCGGTGTAGGTGACGGTTTTGCCGTTGCCGTAGTCCACGGTCACGCTCTCGCCCTTATTGGGGATGACGATGCTGGCCTTGCCGCCGTTTTGCGGGAGGATGGGGCTGGTCGGATCATCCGCAATCAGCTGATACTTCGTTGCGGAGGTGATCTTATAACCGCCGTTGATCTGCGTTCCGGCATCGTCCATCGTTCCGTTCATCGTCAGAACATAGTTCTCGTCCTTGGGCGTGACGGTCACCGTGCCGCTGTAAAGGTTGACTTCGCCGGCTTTGGTGATGTCCACATAGACACCGGCGGTGTCGGCGTAGATGGTGTTGCGGGCGTAGGGGCTGCCCGCCTCGTAAGCGAGGGTAGCGTTCTGGAACAGCAACTCGTCGCTGACAGAGGTAACTGTACTGTTGCTGTTCAGCAGCAGGGAGACGGTATTGTTCTCCTCAGCCTTCTGCAAAGCCGCATAGGGAGTGCGATAGTTAGTCGCCTTAGTAGTAGTAGTAGTAGTAGCCTGGTATGTGACCTCCGCATTGGGGTTATAACCGGCAGCCGCGGTGACTCGGTTTTCTTGCGTGACCCGCAGCAGATTTGTGAAAAACTGTCCAGCGATCTTTGCCTGGTATCGGTAATCTGAACCCGTTCCGGGGGCTACCCAGTTACCGTCCGTGACCGTAAGGAGGCGTCCATACTTCGCTCCATCCGCTCGCTCACCGGCGAGGAAAGACGCGCCCCACATATGATTGGTGCCGTCCTTGAAAGTTGCCATAAAGAACGGTTCAATGCCAGTTCCTTCTTTGATCGGCGCTGTCCACTCTACGTGCCAGTTTGCAGTCATGTTTTCTGTTAGTCTCTTGGCATAATCGGCAGTATTAACATACCATGCATTAAGATTGCCCTCACCTTTCGGCGTGCTCATCGCTTCAAAGCCAGTAGCGCCAAGATTCCGCATCCATCTATTTGTTGCCGCGCGGACGCCATCAAAACCAGCTTGGGTGTCCTCTGCCTGGAAGTAAATCGCGCCGCCCGCATTCAAATAGTCGATCAGCTTTTGCCGACCTTCTGCTGTAAGGCTGCCCCATGCGCCATTGATCAGGATTACATCATATTGCATGATGTTGTCAACATCGTCAAAAGCATACGTTCCCTGAGTATTATCGGTATTATTGAGGCTGCTGTATTCATAATAGACAACATCGGCACTGATCGGATTCACTATACTTCGAGCATGTGTTCCGTTGAACGTATCTTGAACCGCAACTTTCAGGTTGCTGATTATATTGTTGCTCGAATAATTCTGGCGGAACAGGTAGTTGCCCTTGCTAATAACACCACTAATAGTTTCCGTCGCTCTTGCACCCGGATCAAGGAACAACAACTTTGGCCTAACACGCTGAATATAGATGTCACCGTAATTGAGGCTGAATTTGTAGGTCGTGTTGTCCGAGCAGATCGTCGAGGAGCTCAAATCATTCCCAACCTGCGTATAACGGCCGCTCTCAACGATTGCGTACGGTGCGCCTAACTCACCCTTGTAATAAATTCCAATTGGTTTCTGAGCCGCTGCATTCTGCCGCACTCTCGCCCCGTCCTCAACGACGAGGTTTCTGACACTGCTATTTACCGCGTTTCCGGTAATGCCGGGAGCTCGGCGCTCTCTCCGGTCGTTATAACCCAGGTCCAGCAGGCCGCCGCTCTTGACGTAGATCGCGCCGTCACTGCCAACATTGTTGTTCTGAATCGTTACGCCATCCAGAACAAGGTGTCCGCCGTCTTCGACCATGACCAGAGTTTGGTTCAAGTCACCTTGAGAGATATAACCCGTGCCGTGAAAGATCAAGGTTTTACCGTTGGGAACATTGATCGTCACACCGGGGCCTCTTTGCCCTGTGAAGGTGACATCTACAACATCGTAGCTGTCCCAGAGGTCGTTAAACGGCCATTCGTCCGTCAACTCCTTCAGCGACTCGCCCCGTATGGTGGTCGTCGCCTGCGCTGATGGCAGCTCCGCCGCCAGCGCCGTCGTGACGAGAGTGCTGGGGATGAGGGAAGTTACCATGGTCAGCACTAAGAGCCATGATAAGAGTCGTTTTTTCATGCGTAATTACTCTCCTTTTGTATCATCAGAATTTCATGGTTTCCTTTCTCCAATGACGGTGCGCGCACCTCATATCCGAGGGAGCGCACACTGTGCACCGCGTTGACCGGAACGCACTCGTCGTGAAAGCAACGCGGCGCAGCCGGGATCGGCGGCAGGATCGCAATGACCTGTGCATCATAGCTCACTACCCATCACCCCCTCTCGGAAAAGCAAAACAGCGGACAGGTCTGGGACCTGCCCGTGCTTCGCCCGCACGGTAGGCGGGAAGCGTATTATGGGGCGGAGCCATGCTCCACCAGTTTTTCAAGGTGCAGGGCGGTCTTGCCGGATGCTCCGGCGGGTCCTCTGCCAGCCGCAGATAGACCCGTGCGCGGCGGGTGGTAAACCGCCGTTCCAGCAGGGCGCAGTGTTCGGCGGCATAGGCCGCCAGTTGCCGCGCCTGTGCGTTGGCTCTCTCTCGGAGCATGAGCTTCACCTCTCTTTCTCTCTTTCGGGTGTGTTACGCGTCCGCCAGGAGGGACGCGATGGTTTTCTGCTTGAACGCCTCGTCCAAATAATTCTGGATATGGGCGTAAAATTTGTGGACGGGACAGTTGGGCGCGCCGTTCCGGGAGCAGAAGCCGCCCTCCTCCAGACAGCGGTTGATCCGCGTCGTTCCCTCGGCGATGTTGATGATCTCATGGAGGGAGATGTCCTCCGGGCGGCGGCTGAGGGTGAACCCGCCGCCGGTGCCGCGCTGGGTGGTCAGGATGCCCGCCTCTTGCAGCGGACGCGCCAGCGTTGCGATCACCGTCTGCGGGATGCCCATCTGGGCGCTGATCTCTGCGCTGGTTGCCGCCGTCTGCGTGATAGCAAGATACAGCACGATGCGGATCGCATAGTCTGTTGAAATTTTCAGCTGCATGGTCAGGCTCCTTTGAAGAATAGAAAGGACACTTTACTTTCTATCAATACGAATAAAAAAATATGGATGGATGCCGTCAGACCTCGCCGCCGGTGTGGTTATCAACGAAATCAGCATTTTGCCGTTAAAACAAAAACGCCGGTCATTCCGGCAATTTGCGAAATCAGCATTTCGTTGACAGGCTACGGTACACTTTTACCTGATTCGGAGAAAATTTTCTCAGTTGGCGTTTTCTGAACAAGAAAAGGTGTTCATCAAGGCGCAAAAAACCAGACCCACAAAATCTAAAATTTTTGTGGGTCTTATTCTCATGCCTCCGCACCCGATAGGTATTGCATTTTCGGGGAAGTCATGGTATACTGCAAGCAAAAATAATGTAGATAACTGTCGAGCATTTTGCAGGTGCGATCAACGAAATGCTGATTTCGTTTTCTACGATACTAACCTCAGCTTATCCAACTGCCGTGCCTGCTCTGCGCCGCTGACCGCTAAGTAAATGCGGGTGGTTTCGATGGACGAATGCCCCAGCACATCCGCAAGGCGGGCAATGTCTTTGCAAGCCTTGTAAAAAGTCGTGGCGAACAGGTGCCGGAAGTTGTGCGGGAATACCTTGCCCGGCTCTACCCCCGCCGCTTGACACAGCCGCTTTAACTCATACCAGACCTGCCGCCGTGAGATCGGCTTGCCGCTTTTGGTGCGAAAGATCGCGCCGGAAGCGATTTTTTCTTTTTTCGCGTACTTTACCAGCTTGCGGTGCAGTTTGGTCGGCATCAGGATCGTGCGGATCTTGCCTTTCAGGGTGATGGTGGCGCGCCCGTCTTTCGCCGCTTCCACGGTGATATAGCGCAGCTCAGAAATGCGGATGCCCGTGGCACAGAGGGTCTCCATGATGAGGGCGAGGCGTTCCTGCCCGGTCTCCCGCGCGGTAGTCAGCAGACAGGTGTACTCCTGCCGGGTCATCTCTCGCGTCGGGTCGCGGAACAGCTGCCGCTGGATCTTCAGGAATTTCACGCGGATAGCCCAGTTCATATAGGTGAAAAAACCGTTGATCGCCGACAACTTGGAGTTGATGGTCTCCGGCTTGCAGCCGCGCTCCAGCAGGTGCGATCTCCAGTGTACAGCAGCCTCTTTTGTGATCTCCGCGCCGCCGATCCAGCGGGCAAACGCCGCAAGATCGCGGCGGTATTTCTGTATCGTCCCCGCCGAGCGCTCGTCCGCCAAAAGAGACCGACAGTAGGCGTCGATGTGTTCCTGTGTGATGATGTTGTCCATGTTGATACCTCCTTGGTGTGGTATCAACAGTTTACTCCGGTGGAGTGAAGTTGCCCGGAATTTGTGAAGAAAAAGGAAAAACGCCCTATGGACGGGGGTCGTCCATAGGGCGTTGGGGAATCGTTACGGGTTGTTGTATGACTTGTCCTTTTAGGTGGATAACAGTATAATGATTTTGAAGGTGGTGCTCTGTAATGGAACTATTCCCCCGAAAACCTCGAACAATTTTAGATGAACTCACTGACCTTGAGAATATGATGCCTAACTATGAGGATGAACTGCTGAACGTCAGCAAATTCATCCGTAGAAATGTTTGGGGGCAGATTGATGATAGAATTTTGCTTGAGACTCTGCGCGTGTTTAACACGTTGTACTCTTTAGCAGTCGATGCTATCGGTCAAGATTTTGAAATCATTTCGGAGTATGTGGTGCAGTTTTCACGAATTATGAGCGAGTATGCAAATCTTAATATCGAGGGGGCAGCGCAGATGCTTCTTGAAAAATTATGGCAAGACCGGGTACAGAAGACTGTCCTAAATCAGTGGATTCAGTTAGACCCCTCAAGACGAAACGAATTTGACGAAAGTGAACTTTACAGAAAAAATCTCTTACAAATCATGGACGAGCTTTGGGATACTCTGTCACCAGAAGCAAAAGCAGCATTTTGCCATCCACTCAAATCCTATCCAAAACTTGTTCGTGGGCGCAAAGAAACAAGAACACAAGCAATCGAACTGGCAGCACCTTCGCTTGAAATCATCGAAAAGTTCCATATCCTTAATCGGTGGACACCGCCAGGGAAACGCTATCTTTACCTTGTTGACGCCAGTGATCCATCGCAGAATCCTGAGAAAGTTTGCATGGAAGAAATGCGGATTTCTGATCCGGCGCTTGATGTTACGATCGCTAATTTTACGGTGCGTCCTGACGCTCAGGATAATATGATCCTCGACCTTGACTACGAGGATATAACTGTCGAAAGTATCTTTGAGAATAGTGATGCCCTGCGAAAAACTGAAAGCGCCAAAATTATTCAAGAACTAAGTACTGGCATTCCTGTTACCGAGCATAGGATAAAAAAGCAGATCAAGCGGCATGAACCGGAAACAAGACATATTGCACAAGTATTCTGCGGACAGCTTATATTTAAGCATATCTGTGCAGCAATATTTACTCCCCTTGACGATGACTCAGACAGCGACGATGCTCTGAAAGAACGGTGCTATAAATCGTTCCATGTATTTGCTGAATGGTGTGAGAATAAGGGGTTTGCAGGAATTCGTTATCCAAGTACGCGAATGAAACTTATCGATCAAAGAGGTTCGAATATCGTTCTGTTTGATGCCGATTCAGCTATAGCTGATGAATCAACTTTCCGAATCTGTAGAAATACTTGAGCATAACAAAATGTGCCCTCACAGATGAAACTCTGTGAGGGCACTGTGTTTTACTGGATAGCGTCTTTCAAACTCTTTCCAGGTTTGAACGCAGGGACCTTTGCCGCGGCGATCTCGATGGTTTCGCCGGTGTGGGGATTGCGGCCTGTGCGGGCGGCGCGTTCCTGCACCTCAAAGCTGCCGAAGCCGGGGATCTGCACCTTGTCGTTCTGCTTCAAGGTCTCCTGCACCGTGCTGAAAAAGGCGATCAATACCTGCTCGGTGTCCTTCTTGCCCACGCCTGCGGCTTCCGACACAGCCGCGATCAGTTCCGTTTTGTTCATGTTCTCGTTCTCCTGATTCGTTTTTTGTTTAGTCGTAGATGGATTCGGCATCCCATTCGGTAACGGTACCGGAGGTGGCGTCGATGGCGAAGTCGTACTCCATCGTGCCATAGCGAATCTCGCCTTCGTACTCCCAGCGGCCATCGTCAAAGTCCAGCTTGAACTTGTAGATATTCGCAGCCGTCGCGCCGGGGACGCGGGACAGGGCGGTCTGCTTCGCCGTGGCCTCGCTGATCTTCACATTGGCATTGGTGTTGGTGTTCTGAGTTGGGGTGTAGCTCTCGGCGTCGTAGTCGTAGCTGACGATCTTGCCGGTGGCAGCGTTGATCTCATAGTCGTACTCGGTGTAGCCGGTGCCGCTGCTGATGATGAACTCGATCTCATAGACCTTGCGCCCATTCTCCCAATCCTGCTGTGCCTTGACGAACTGCACCTGCGAAGCGGTCTTGCCCGCGTGCTGGAGCGCGGTCTGCTTCGCCTGCTCCAGCGTCACGCTGCCGGTGGGAGTGGACTGGGAAGAATTGTTGGTGTCAAAGTCGGTGACATCTCCGCCGGAAGTCGCGCTGTCCAGACGGACGGTCTGGGTGGTGCCGTCCCAGCTCACGCTCTTGCCCATGATCTCGCCAATGGCGCGGAGGGGCAGATAGATGGAGCCGTTGTAGATCGCCGGATCGACCTTCGTGCCGTTGGCATTGGCGAAGGTGCGCTCGGTGCCGTCGATGACGATGTGATACTCCGGGCGCAGGGTGAAGGTCACATCCGTGCGCTTCGCCGCTGTGTCCGGCGTTCCGGTCACATTGCCGGTGGTGCGCGTCCCGCCGAGAGACGCGGTGCCGGTGGTGCCGTCCCAGTTCACATTCTTGCCCATCAGCTCGCCCACCGCGCGGAGCGGAATGTAGGTCGTGCCGTTGTAGAGGATGGGATGGACCTCCTTGCCCTGGGCGTTGTAGAAGTCGCAGGCAACGCCGTCGATGCGGACGGTCACATCCGGGCGCAGGGTCGCAGTCACATTGGTGGCGGCAAAGGCACTCACCGTCAATGCGGCGGACAGCGCCATCGCGCAGGCAGTCGTTTGGATGAGTCGGTTCTTTTTCATGTTCGGTTCCTCCTTAGCGGTTCAGTGCCTCGGCATCCCATTCGGTGATATTGCCGGAGGCGGCATCGATGGTGAATTCGTACTCGGTGCCGCCGTAGATGATCTTGCCCTCATACTCCGGGCGGCCATCGTCGTAGTCCAGCTTCCATTCGTAGATGTCTTTTTCCGCCGCACCGGACACACGGGCAAGGGCGGTCTGCTTTGCTGTCGCCTCGCTGACGGTGGCGCTGTTTCCGGTGCCGACCACGGTCTTTGCCTCATAGCCGGAGTTGACGATCTCGCCGGTAGCGGCATCGATCTCATAGTCGTACTTCGCGCCGTTCGCGTACCATTCGATCTCATAGACCTGACGGCCATCGTCATAGTCCAGCTTGGACTTGGTGATGGTGGCGTCCGCCGCCTTGACCCCGGCGTGGGCAAGGGCGATCTCCTGCGCCTTGGCCTCGTCCACCGCTCCGGTGGCGGTGTTGGTGTTGGGCGCGGTCTGTGCCGGAGTGGTGGTCGTGCCGGATGCAGTGGTATCCGTCTGAGTGCTGTCTGCGGGCGCGGCGTTCTTATCCCGGTAACTCGCCTCCAGCACCTCGCCGCTCTCGGCGTTGATGGAATACGCATAGGTGTAATCGCCTGTCGAGAACTCGATCTTATAGCAGGTCACGCCGGCGACCTCGCTGAGCGTTGCGGAAGAAATGTCCGCGTCTGCCGCTTCAATGTTGGCAGCGTCCAGCGCCGCCGTCTGCGCCTGCTCCATGCTGATCTTCGCCGTCTGGTCCGCCGCAGGTGTATTACCGCATCCGGCCAGCGCCGCCGCAAGCAGGAGCGCTGTTCCAGTCAAAAGCCATTTTTGTTTCATGGGGAAAACCTCCGATCGTGAGTATTGCGTGAAGTGTAACAGATAGAAACATACCTTGTCAATAGGGAAAGAAAGCTCCGGTATGACCGTAAACCGGCAGCATCGCTTTCTTTAGAAAAAATCAGTTTTCCGAACATGAACGCACTTTTGTGTTTTCATTTCTGGAATACTTCTGTCGAAATTATAATATGTGAATTTTTTATTCGCTTTTTGAGTTTCGTATTGCTATTTTTAGAAAAAGTGGGTATACTGAATTTGGAGGTGGTATCTGTGAATGAAACTCCTATTGTTCGCATCCAGCGGGCAAGTATCAAAAACTTTAGAAATGTTGAATCCGGTGACATTCGTTTTCCATGCAATTATGGAGAGGATATTTTTGCACCGAAAGCTGATGTCCTCGGTATTTACGGTCAGAATGGCTCCGGCAAAACAACATTTATCGATGCACTGGAAATCCTAAAAACGCTGCTGTCCGGGCAAAAGGTCGGTGCAGAACTGTCAGACTGCATTTCTTACGGACAAGAGAAAGCAGAACTGCAATTTGAGTTCAGTATCCTCAAACTGCATGAGGGCAATGCTGTGTACAGACGGCGGTTTATCTATGCCGCTGCCTTGAGCAAAGACACGATCGATGAAACCATCAAATGTGTCACATTCAGCAGCGATCCCCAAAAAACTTCTCGGCTGAAAACCATCTTTGAGTGTACACATCAGGAGGAAGATGATGTATTCACGCCGCAGGTGAAATTGGAATCGCTGTTCGGCTCTAAGCAAAGCGCAAAAATGAACGAGCTTCGCGTGACCAAGCTGCTGTGCCAGAAGGAGCACCGTTCGTTCCTCTTTGCTCCGGAGTTTCTGAGGATGCTCCATGACGCAGCACAGGACAACGATGATGAAGTCGAACCACTGTATGAAATGGCGCTTTACGCCAAGACCTCATTCTTCGTCATTCTCAACCGCAACAACGGACTGATCTCGTTGGATGCAGCGATCCCCGTGAACTTCCGAACGGAAACGGCCGGCGGTATGTTCACACTGCCGATCGACCAGCCGAAAACAATACCGACTCGGTTCTTGGAGATCATTCGGCAGGTCATCTCGACCATCAGCACCGTCCTTTGCAAAATCATCCCCGGTGCAAAGCTGACGCTTGTGGAGCTTGGCACGGAGCTGATGGAGGACGGCAATCAGGGAACAAAGATCCAGTTAGCACGAGAGCTGCTCTGTGCCAATGGTGAAATGCACCGTTTGCCCTTGAAGTATGAATCCGAGGGTATCAAGAAAATCACCTCAATCCTGCATCTGCTGATCGCCGCATACAACGATCCGTCCATTACACTTGCAGTTGATGAACTGGATGCCGGTATCTACGAGTATTTGCTGGGCGAGCTGCTGCGGATCATGCAAAACTCCGGTAAGGGTCAGTTGATCTTCACCTCGCACAATCTTTATCCGCTGGAAACGCTGGAGAGCAATTCCATCGTCTTTACAACGACCAACCCCAGCGCCCGTTATACGCGCATCAAAAGTGTGCGGGCAACAAATAATCTGCGCTCCATGTATCTGCGTGAAGTCATTCTCGGAAGTGATGATGACGCAGCACTCTATGAAGAAACCAATGTGTCTGAAATCGCTCACGCAATGAGAGTCGTCGGCAAGCGTATGGAGAGCATTTCTTTGTCGGATGACGCCCCCTCGGAGGTGTCCAATGGCTAAGAAGAAAGTTATGCTTTTTATCGTAGAGGGCCCAACAGACGAAACCAGTCTTTCTACGGTTTTGAACCGTATCTTTTCTTCCTCAACGGTAAAATTTCAGGTCGTTCACGGGGATATTCTGACCCGCGATTTCACTTCTTCGGATAAGATCGTGGCTGCCGTTTGGGAACAGGTCAAGGAGTTTATGGGCAGTATCTACAGAAAGAGCGATATTTGCAGAATCGTTCATCTCACCGACATGGACGGTGTATTCATCCCTGATGATGCTGTTGTCGAAGATGATTCAATGGAAATAGGCGCTCCGCCTTATTACACGGAAACGCAAATCCAAACGCCGAACCGTGCGGGGGTTCTTAACCGCAATCAGCGCAAACGAAACAATATCGACCGGCTCTCTGCCTGCCCTAAAATTGCAGGCATTCCATACAGTATGTACTACTTCTCTTTGAATTTGGAGCATATTCTTCATGGAAGGACAAATCTTTCCGACTGGGAAAAGATTCGGTGTGCCGAGGAGTTCGACTTGAAGTACGGCGATGATCCGGACGGATTTACGCTGTTTATGAAGGAATCTTCCTTCTCCGTATGCGATGATTACCGCAGTTCGTGGGCGTTCATCAAAACAGAGTTGCATTCTCTGGAACGGTATAGCAATTTTGGCATAGAATTACCGTCTTTGGAACCCGCAGAATCTGAAACTGATAACTGATTTTCAGCGAGGAGAACCGGAACGAAGGATTTGCAAGCAATGGAAAGGGATATCCTTTTGGACAATTTCGCTTTGCTCATTGTCCGACAGTCTATCCCCTTTCCGCTTGTTGGGGAGTGCCCCAAACCCCCGAAAAATCCTGACGGATGTTTTCGATTGCCGTCCAAAGTCCGACAAGCCCTGCGCCGGTCGGCGCAAAAGAAATGCCGCAGGCAGTATCGCAATGATACCGCCTGCGGCATAGTTTTTATCTCGACTGCGATTGCTCGCTCCGGCTCTTTTCCGCTTCACGCGCCTGCTGTGCAGCATCGATTTGAAGCAAGCTGTCCACATTCTTCTTTATGGTTTCCAGCTCCTGTGCCTGCTGCTTCAGCGGACGGTATTCCGCATAGGCAACACGCTTTTTCTCCAGCAGTTCCTTGTACTCTGCCTGCAAATCCTTTATTGCAGGCAGCTTCTTCTCGCCGTATTCCTCAAACGCCTGCTTCGCTGCGCGATGCAGCATCAGTTCATCCTCATGTGCTGAGGCAAACGCCGCCTTCTTCGCGGCTGGCAGCTTGCGGTATTGCAGATAGATGTCGCGGGTCTTTGCATAGTTCACGATATGCGTCCGCAGATCCGCAATGCGCTCCATGCGCTGCTCATATTGCCGGATCGTTGTCACCGCCGCATCCCGTTTTGCGGTCTGCTCCGCCGCCAGTTTTTCCAATGCGGCGTACTCTGTGATTCCGTGCTCGGTGAGGTATGTCAGCGTCTTTGCCGCTTCTTTCAGATTATGGACCTTCAGCCAACGCTCATACCCCGGACCGCGCCCGCGCAGACGACTTTGAATATCCACGATGAGGTTGATTTTCGCAGGGTCAGCCGTTCGTCCAGTGCGGCTTTTTGTGCGGATCGGCGGTTTGCCGACACGCTCTCGCAGCGCTTCTTCTGTGTAGTCTGCGCCCAATGTTTTCGCTCTGGTGTAACGCTCCTGTCCGGCGCCGACTGCGCGGAATTTCAGGTACTTGCCGTCCTGCCGGACTTCGTATCCCTCGCGGCGCATCGCAGCAAGGAAATCATCAAAAGTGCGAACGGTCGGCAACACACGGTCAATAGTATTTTTGAGTGTCGCCTTCCAGCTTGTTCCTCTGTGCTTATTTGCCCATTCCGCATAGTGCTGCCCCTTTTCCTTTGGTTCGGAAATGACAGACAGACCATGCTCCGTGCATAGTCTGTCGCTGATCTTCCGAATCGTCCGGTAGGTATCTTTGTAATTGTTGAACTTGTGTGTGCAGTCCAGTGTCGTGCTGTTGAACTCGATGTGACAGTGGATATGATGCCGGTCCGTATGAGTCGCAACAACGAACTGATGCTGTCCCTCGGTGAACTCCATCGCAAGCTGATACCCCAGCTCCGTTGCATCCTCCGGTGTGATCTCTCCCGGCTTAAAGGACTGGATCAGCAGATAAGAAATGACATCCTCTTTTGGCTTGCGCGTCCGCCCGGTGATGGAGGTGTATATCTGCTTGCTGACGGTAAATTCCTTCCAAGCGGTATCAGCATTGCACTGATAGGTTTTCACCAGCAGACCATCCCGCGTCTTGTCCGGATTTTCATTGTAGTCCAAACGGTCTTTGAGTATCTGTGCGATGCTTTTTCCCTCGCTGGCGTGTCGGGGTTTGATTTTAGAGATTGCCACAGAACACCTCCCGTGCTATAATCAGCATCACAAAGTAGCGCACCATCGGATATGGCGCGTTGTAGAAAAGGAGTGGGCGGTCAGATGACCGCCCACTCCTGCTTTCCTTATATCGCTGCAATCGCGTCTTTTACATTTTCTACCCGGTCAATGATCCACTCCGCAGCCAGCGGCAGGCCGAAGGGACTGAGCAGCCATGCGGTGATGATGCCTACACCCACATTGAAATAATCCTTTTCAAACAGCGCCAAGATGCCCAGCGCAAAGAACACAAAGGATGCAAGGCTCAGGACACCGGACGAGAACCAGCACATTGCACGGCAGAACCAAACCAGCATCGACAGAACAAATACAACCGGGAACAATAAAATTTTGAATACGATCCTCATCTTTCCAAACCTCCAATCTCTGCTCTACGCCATTAATATACCACACTAAAGCGGTAAAGTAAAGCTTTTTCAGAGATTTCCCATCTTGCTCAGAATGGTGCTGACCGCATTCCACAGTTCACCGTACCTGCTTTGTAGATCCGCTACATCCTCGGCGTAGAGGTTGCCAGTGCTGTTCACGCGACGCGCGATCTGATTGAGGTTGTTGGAGCAGATCCGCAGCAGGGATACCAGCGCCTTAAAGTCCGCCATGTCGACTCGGACAGCGTAACCGTCCACCGCCATCTTCCGCAGGTAGGCACGGCGGTTGTGGATACCGAGCTGTTCCATCTTCTCGTCGATCCTGGCCTTTTCTTCGGGAGATACCTTAAAGTAGAGTGGGATCGTGCGTCCGCTGTCCGGCTTCATGCAAGTTCCGCCTCCTGACTGTGAGATCGGCCCGGTGCAGCTACCGTTGCCGCAGATTCCATGCCCATGCGTTTGAGCATTCCGCGAATAGACGGCTTTTCCTCCGTGTGCTCCGGCTGCGGTTTCTCGCCGTCATCCATGTGGAGCGCCAGACGCAGCACATTCAGACGGTTGGTCTTGTCGGTCAATTCCTGCTCCTGTGCAAAGGGACGCTTTACCTCCTCTTGTGCTTCTTGCTGCTGGGCGGTCAGGTTTTCCAGCGCTGTCTTGTGCTTTTCCAGATTCTTTGGGATCTCGTCCAGCACATGGTCGATGCGGGTCGTGTTGCCCACAGCGTCCGCACCCAATTCTACCTCTTGGGACAGCTTGTAATGGAGCGTAAGCTGGAATTTCTGCGTCTGCACATTCGCCCACAGGGTAATGGGAAAACCGCGATATTCGCCAATCGTGTGCTTTTCGGAAACATCCTGCATAGCGGTGCAGGCGTCCAGAATCGCCTGACCTGCGGCTTTGCGTTCGGTGTAAGTCACACCGCCGATCTGCATGGAAAACTCGATGGGCGTGTGTTCCTGAAGGTGGGCGCTGTCCTCGGTGAGCGCCTGGATAAACTCCTGCTCCCGCAGGATGGACTGCGGGAAGAATTTCAGCAGCTTGTCCTCCAGAGCGTACTTCTGGCTTTCAAAATTTGCCTTGACCAGCTTCAGCTTTGTGACCTGTGCGTCCAGTTCCGTGTACTCGATGATGCGGGGATCGCCGGAGGCAAGCGCCTTGACCTCAGCGTAGCTCAGTGCCGCAGCGTCCACATCCTCGCAGGTACGGGACGGGTTCTTGCTGCTCATCAGCTGACCGATGAACTTCTGCTTGTTCTCCAAGATGCTCCAGTTATAAGCGTCAAAGGTGCCCTCGGTGACATACTTGAACAGCTTGACTTTTTTGAACGAATTTCCGCGCCGCAGGATGCGTCCCTCGCGCTGCTCGATGTCTGCCGGCCGCCACGGGCAGTCGATGTGGTGGAGTGCCGCAAGGCGTGTCTGCACATTCGTGCCAGCGCCCATTTTTGCCGTAGAACCCAGCAAAACGCGCACCTGACCCTTGCGAACCTTTGCGAAAAGCTCTGCTTTCTGATTTTCCGTTTTCGCGTCGTGGATGAAGGCGATCTCTTCGGGTGGGATGCCTTTTTCCATCAGCTTTTGCTTGATGTCCTCATACACATTGAACGAGCCGTCACCCTTTGGGGTAGACAGGTCAGAGAAGATGAGCTGTGCGCCGTTCTGCTCCGCCGTGTCCTGCCAGACCTGATACACATTCTGAACGCACACATTGACCTTGCTTTCCGGGTCGTCCGGCAGCGTCGGGTCTGCAAGGCGCTGATCCAGCGCCAGCTTGCGTCCGTCCGATGTGACCTTGAGCATATTATCCTCTTTGGGTTCTACCATGCGGCTGCGAATGGCTTCGGCGCGTTCACCCAATTCGGCTACCATGTCCTGCTGATACGCGCTGGGCTTCGTCACGACCGTTATGCTCTCATGCTCCGGAACGGGCAGCTTCAGCATTTCTGCCGTTTGGATGTCCGCCGATTCACGCCACATTGCCATCAGCTCCGGCAGGTTAAAGAATTTCGCAAATCGGGTGCGGGACCGGAACCCTGTACCCTCGGGGGCGAGCTCCATCGAAGTGACGGTCTCGCCAAAGTTCGCCGCCCAAGAATCGAAATGCAGCAGTCCGGTTTCCTCCAGCAGATCGTATTGCAGATACCGCATCATGGTGTAGAGTTCCGACATGGAATTGCTGACCGGGGTTCCGGTGGCAAAGACAACGCCCTTTCCGCCGGTGATCTCATCAAGATAGCGGCACTTTGCGAACATATCCGAGGACTTCTGTGCGTCCGTCTGACCAATGCCGGCAACATTCCGCATTTTTGTGGCGAGGAACAAATTTTTGAACAGATGTCCCTCATCCACAAAGAGCTTATCCACGCCAAGTTCCTCAAAGTAAATGACATTATCCTTACGGCTCTGGTCATTCAGCTTTTCCAGACGGGTCTCCAGCGTTTTTCGCATCCGTTCCAACTGCTTGATGGTATAACGCTCGCCGTTCTGACTTTTCGCCTCGTCAATGCTCTCAAGGATCTGGTCGATTTGATCGTGGATGACCGCCTTTTGCCGATCCGGTGAGAGTGGAATCTTCTCAAACTGCGTGTGACCGATCACAACGGCATCATAATCGCCGGTGGCGATCCGGCTGCAAAAGGTCTTACGGTTTGCCGGTTCAAAATCCTTTTTCGTTGCTACAAGAATGTTTGCACCGGGGTACAGCCGCAGGAAATCCGCACCCCACTGTTCGGTCAGGTGATTCGGCACCACTACAAGGTTTTTCTTTACAAGCCCAAGCCGCTTGGCTTCCATTGCGGCGGCAATACACTCGAAGGTCTTGCCTGCACCCACGCAGTGTGCCAGCAGACTGTTTCCGCCGTAGAGCATACGCGCCACCGCGTTTCGCTGGTGCGGCAGGAGCGCAATATCCGGCGTCATACCGGTAAAGCGCAGATGCTCACCGTTGTACTCACGGGGGCGAATGGCGTTATAGAGGTCGTTGTACTTTTTACACAGCGTTTCCCGACGCTCCGGGTCCTTCCAAATCCAGCTCTTGAATGCTTCCCGGATCAAGTCCTGCCGCTGCTGTGCCAGGATCGTTTCCTTGGTATTCAGCTCCCGTGTTTCCTTGCCGCTGGCGTCGGTCACGGTATCATAGACGCGGCTGTCCTTAAGATTCAAGCTGTCCTCAATGATGGTGTAGGCATTGCGGCGCTTGGTTCCGTAGGTCACATAGGCAAGGGAGTTATTTTCGCTGTCTGCTGTCTTTCCGGTCAAGCGCCACTCGCCAGAAACTTCAGAGTACAGCACACGCACCTCCCGTTTCGCCCAATGAGAGGGTTTCAGCAGCTCATGTACAAACTGCGTGTAATATTCCGGGTCGATCCACGTTGCGCCGATGCGCACATCGATCTCCGCCGCTGTCAGATCCACAGGCTGTGCCTTTTCCAGCGCCGTCACATTTCCGGCAAAGGCAGGATCGCGTTCCGCTGCTTCACGGGCGGCAGTCAACTTCTTTCGGACATTGCCGGACAGATATTCATCTGCCGTCTGCCAACCGGCAAGAGGATATTCTCCGGCCGCAGGGTCTTTGTAGATGACCCCTTGCAGCTCTGCGATGATGCTCTCGGTATTCTCGCGCCCCAGCAGATTTGCCATAAACGGCAGATCCACGCAGGCACGCTCCCCAATGGATACCGCCAGTGCTTCGCTTGCCGTGTCTACATGGTCAATGACGATCTCTCGGTTGATGGTGCGCTTGGTGAACATATCTGCCTTGCGTTCCAGCTTGCCGGTATCCTCATCAATAATTTCCAAAGACCGCAGCAGGCAGTAAGACGAATCCTGCTCAAAGGCTCGCTTGTTCGCCGTACTGCACAGCAGTCCGTACTTTGCGGTGAATGTGTCATAAGCATCGTTCAGGTCTGCTTGTAATTCATGGATCTCTGCATCGGTGCCGCCGCGCATCTGGAGGTCGATCAGGCTGCGGGTAATATCCCGAATGGTGAGCATCCCGCGAATGCGCTCCATCGTGGTCGCGGCTTCGCTCACCGGCTCCAGTTCGGTCGCGTTCTTGTAGTACAGAACGCCGTCCTGCTCGGTGTAACTAAAACTGCGAACCGGTTCCGTTTCTTCCACAGACGGTATCACAATCTCCGGCAATTCGGCGGTGTCAGTGGAAAGAAGCTGTGTATCCGGCTGGTCGAGGTGCTGAATCGCTGTTGCAAGCTGGCTCCTCAAATCGGCACCCTCTACCGGCAGGCAGCGGGTTTCCAGATCGTTGCTGTACATCTTCTTGTCCCAGACCATCGTGCCGAGGATCATTTCCGGGTGCTGCTCAAAATAGCGGTTGACCGGGATACCGTCTGCGGTCTGACCCAGCTCCACCCAGTCCGGCAGCTGCTCCGGCGGCTGCTCCCGTTTTTGGAGAAAAATGATGTCCGAGGTGACTTCTGTGTTGGCGTTCTTGGCAAAGGCATTGCTGGGTAAGCGGATCGCGCCCAGCAGATCGGCTCGCTGCGCCAGATACTCGCGCACAGCGCGGTCCTTTTTATCCAATGTACCTTTGGAAGTGATGAAGGCAACGATGCCGCCGGGATGTACTTTATCCAGAGATTTTGCCAAAAAGTGATCGTGGATCAAAAAATTGTTCTCGTTATAGCGCGGCTCGGACAGCTTGTAGCTGCCGAAGGGCACATTGCCGATGGCAAGGTCAAAGGCGTTGTCCGGCAGTTCGACGCGCTCAAAGCCGTCCACGGTGATATTTGCCTCCGGGTAAAGCTGCTTTGCGATCCTACCCGTGACGCTGTCCAGCTCGACACCGTACAGCTTGGCGCTGTGATACTGCTCCGGCAGCAGGCCAAAGAAATTGCCGACGCCCATCGCCGGTTCCAGCACGGTGTTCGGCTTGACACCCATGTGCTCCAGCGCGGCATACATGGCGCGGATCACCGTAGGCGAGGTGTAATGGGCGTTCAGCGTGGAACTGCGGGCAGCGGCGTATTCCTCCTGTGTCAGCAGAGTTTTCAGTTCAAAATATTCTTTTTCCCATTTTTCGTTCTGTTCGTCAAACGCCTGCGGGATGCCGCCCCAGCCGGAGTAGCGGGCAAGGATAGACTGTTCATCTGGTGTCGCTTGACGTTGCTCTGTTTCCAGCTCTTTCAGCAGTCTGATCGCCGCCACATTGTCCTGATACTTGCTTTTTTGACCGCCGAC
>OBJQ01000314.1_pt1 | contig 41645 bp, 53 predicted proteins | sample 1519921 | NCBI WGS metagenome assembly OBJQ01 (sample SAMN04209244, study PRJEB22552) | human gut metagenome | biome: gut; material: feces | host: Homo sapiens | place: USA: Oklahoma
TATCTGGAGACCGTACTGCTCTATATGCCGGACTACAAAGATGAGCCCGAAGGTATAGAAGAGCTGATGCCCTGGTCAGAAATGATACAGCAGAGATGCCGGATCAAATCAAAAGTTGAAGTTGGGACAGTTTGCTTTAACTATAGCTGGATGCTTTACAAAAAGATAGCCATTATTTTATTGAGCGCTTACGATTATTGTATTTGGCTTTATTGTTGAAAACTCTCCCAGTAGGGTTTGAACCTACGACACGCTGGTTAACAACCAGCCGCTCTGCATACTGAGCTATAGGAGATTAAAAACATATAGCTGCCATCTTGACATCCGTCAATGCTTGCCGAATTTTGCTATGTCTGTACTTTCACACTTCGCAAAGGTGCGTTACTGCTAGCCCTATTCACAGATTTCCAACATTAAACATTACGAATCTGCTATCCAGCTGTGTTATCGCCTCTATTCCAAATACAGGAATATTACACTAATGTGTGAGGAACTATATGTGATTGCGGAGCCCTGGATTCGAACCAGGATTCTTTGGGTTATGAGCCCAACGACTTGCCGTTTGTCCAGCCCGCTAGAATGAATGGCAATCAGCCAGTGGGCAGGGAGTGACTTGAACACTCAGAGTCCGAAGACACCAGATTTACAGTCTGGCCCGCTACCAGTTACGGTTTACCTACCCAAGAAGGAGAGGAAGATTTCACTGTATAGGCTCTTCCTAAGCCTATCCACCTAAAAAGTCAAACATATAAGATGTTTAATGAGTCTCTCTACAGCAGATGAACTCGTTATTGCAGCCTGGCTTTGGGTGGTTTACCATATATGTGCTGCTTATCCAATTATGTGAATCTGAACGGACAGAGTGGGATTCGAACCCACGTGCCTTTTACAGCAAACGGTTTTCAAGACCGCCTCGTTATGACCACTTCGATATCTGTCCATTTGTTTAACAAAAACATTATAAGTGTATTTTTGTATTTGTAAACCAATAAGATAAAAAATAATTTAAAAAGGGATTACCGAAGTAATCCCTTGATAAATGTCAATTACAAATTTATCATAGAAACTCCGATAGTATTGGCACACAAAAATATCCGTTTGAACTTGTAGTCCCAACAGTTGATATGGAATAATACATAGTGGTCTGGATATTGTTATTTGTGTACATTGATATTACCTCACTTGCTATTTACTAAAAGTAGTATGATAGAAACCTTGAAAAATGTTCAAATTATTTTACAATTTCAAAACTTAATGCATCAAACCCTGCTTTAGCCTCTTCTTCAGAGCTTAAACTTCCAATGATGACAGATGTTTTATCATTCAATTTAACAAAAAAATCATGTTCAGCGGCATTCCCAGATCCTACTGTATAAAAGATATAGTCAGCAGTACCTTTTTTCCCGGTTTCGATTATTGAACCGCCCTGTGAATCAAGATTTTCCTCTGTTAGGACACCTTCATAATATTCATATCCTTCCTCGCTTAAAAACTGACAGGTCAGGATATCCTCATCATTAAGAGTTACTGTAAACGGATTATTTGAATCCATATCATAGCCTTCCATGCGGTCAATCGTTACCTTAACCGCATCTCCAGTTTCTACATTATACATATAAGACAATGTGTTTTTTGTGCAACCGCTTAACAACGCTACGCATGCAGTTAACCCAATTAATAAACCTGCGATTTTTCTCATATAGTTACTCCTTATTTATTTTATTTCTTATAGTATGTTAGATTTTTACCTTTTGACCCTCGTTTTCCGGATTTGATTTTTGCTACATTTATTTCCTCGGAATTATAAAAAAACGTATCTGTGTTATCTACTAAGAAAACCGAATCAATTAAATCATCTATCAAATCCATCCCTTTTACACCCTCTGCATTTTTCTTCAACATTGGAATATCTGTCATGCTTATTTTTAACAGATACCCTTTTTTACTTTTTAGTACTAAAAATTTCTTTTTTATCACAGGATCTGCACAGACAAGATAATCACCTTTTTGCAATTTTGTAGCAATAATCGACTTACGGTTACTTATGAATTCACTAGAAGAGACTTTTTTACAATTTCCCGAAGCTGATATAAATAAAATATCAGTAACTTTTTTAAGAGAGGGCAGTATGTTTATTATTTTTTCACCTGAAGGAAGAGAAATGAGTGTTTCCAATGGACATCCCTTTTCTCTATATTTACAACAAGGTACTTTTTCCACTTTTAGCTGATATAAAAAACCGGTATCAGAAAAAATAAGTATCGATGCATCTGAATAAACAGGAAAATCATATTTATATTCCTCTGTGATTGATTCGCTGTTCCGGTCGTAAGTCATATCATCGATTAATTTTGCATACATGAATTTATCAATTAGCAGATGATAGGATACACGTTCTTTCTTCTCATCCAGAACAATGTCTTTACAGTCCATGAGTTTTGTTTTTCTTGGCTGTTTAAATTCCCTCTTAAAATATGCTATGTCTTTTTGGATTAATTCATTTTGTTTATCCTCACTGGATAGTATCTCATTGGTTTGTTTTACAAGTTCCAATGTTTTTTTGTATTCCTTATTCAGATCCTGCAATTCAAGTCCAATAAGCTTTTGCAGTGGCATCCGTAAAATTGCCTCTGCCTGTGCTTCTGTGAATGATAATTTACGGGCCTTGGCCGCCATTGTTTTTGTTTTAAACCGAATGGGTTCTATGCTACCTGACATAAGACAACGTTTTGCATCCGGAACATTTTCTGAACCACGGATGACTTCGATGATCAAATCAATCATATCACATGCTTTTAATAAGCCTTCTAATAGTTCTGCCCTGTTTTTTTGCTGAAGGAGTAAGACAGAATATTTACGATGGATGATTTCACGTTGAAAATCCAGCCATGTCTGCAGGATATCCCTTAATGACATGGTTTCTGGTTTCTTTTTCTTGATTGCTAATAGATTGACTCCAAACGTGTCTTCCAATTTTGTTTTCTTATATAAAATATTCGTGATTCGCTCTATATCAGCGCCATTACGTAATTCAAACACAATGCGGATGCCATCTTTGTTTGTCTGATTAGAAATGTCGATGATTTCAGGCAATGTCTTATCTGTCACAAGGGATGCCACATCATTTAAAAATTTATTGATGCCAGAACCAACCATTGTATATGGGACTTCAGTGATGACTAGCTTATCATGGTCACCACGTCCTGTGGATGCCTCGAATCCTATTGTTCCGCGTATCTTGAGCTTTCCGGTTCCGGTCTCATAAATGGATTCCAGGTCCTTTTTATTTGCTATGATTCCACCAGTAGAAAAATCCGGTCCTTTTAAAATAGAGAGCATCTCTTTGGTTGTCATCTCTGGATGACTAATATAAGAATTACACAAGTCACAGAGCTCAACAATATTATGGGATGGAATAGAAGTAGCCATGCCAACAGCTATTCCATCAGCGCCATTAAGAAGAAGCAACGGCAATTTAGCTGGTAAGACCTCTGGTTCGGTTTCAGTTCCATCATAGTTTTTCATATATGGAACCGTTTTGTCTAATTCTTTTAATATGGCTTCTTCTGCAAATTTAGTCAATCTGACTTCCGTATAACGTTGTGCCGCAGCACCATCACCCTCGATGGAACCGAAATTACCCTGACCATAAACAAGCGGCATCCTTTTTTTAAAATCCTGCGCCATTACTACAAGTGAATCATAAATGGAACTATCTCCATGTGGATGATATTTACCCATTGTATCACCGACAATGCGTGCACTTTTTTTAGTAGGCATATTTGAAAATGTATGTAAATCTGCCATATCATATAAGACCCTACGTTGCACCGGCTTCAATCCATCCCGTGCATCAGGCAGAGCACGGCCAATGATGACACTCATGGCATAGTCAACATAGGATCGGTTCATTTCATCAGAAAATTCCGTTCGTTCTATTGTCTCAGTATAAGTTTTATTACTTTGTTTCATTTTCACACCTCTCATTTTTGGGCAGCTTAATAAGCCGATTATAAATACAACCTAATAATGACAGTTTGATGGGAAAATAAAAAAGGGCTATTCACCCTTTAGTTTTTCCTTTAGCTTTTCACTTTCTGTTTTATACCGCCAAGCTAGTTGTATATATCCTTTTTCATAATGGACTGGTTCAATTAACTTGATTCCTTCATTTGTATTGACTCCTTGGACCTCCATAAATGAAATATCATCAAACAGGAGTAAATCAACGACAACAATTTCTCCTAAAGGAGGTTTTTCTTTGTTTTTAAGATAGTGCCAAACGAATTCTTCCATCTAATTCTCCTTACTATTTTCACAATATTTTTAGAAATACCTTTATTTAATCTCTCATATGTGACTTCACAAAGATAATATGTCATGGAAATAGATTAGATATCAACTGTCGCATAGTCAGCATTTTCATGGATAAACTGGCGTCTTGGTTCGACCTGATTACCCATTAACAAGGATACGGATTCAGAAGCCGCTTTTGCATCCTCAATGAATACCTGCTTCAGGCTCCTTGTTTCAGGATTCAAAGTTGTTTCCCATAACTGTTCAGGAGACATCTCACCCAGTCCCTTATATCTCTGTAATGAGTAGGTACCATCTTTATGTGTTTTTTTATATTTTTCAAGTGCGGCATCATTTTTGAGATATTTTGGGCCACCACGTTTACTGGACACTTTATATAAAGGTGGTTGGGCAATATACACATGTCCTTCAAAGATAAGGTCTGGCATGAAACGATATAGGAATGTAAGCAGGAGAGTGTCAATGTGACTGCCATCCACATCGGCATCCGTCATAAGGATGATTTTATTATATTTTAATTTAGTGATATCAAAATCATTACCATAACCTTCAGAGAAACCACATCCAAACGCATTGATCATAGTCTTTATCTCTGCATTTGCAAGAACCTTATCAATGGTTGCTTTTTCTACATTAAGGATTTTGCCTCGGATAGGAAGGATGGCCTGGAAGTTACGGTCACGTCCAGTCCCGGCATTTCCTCCTGCAGAATCTCCTTCTACTATAAAAATCTCACATTTTCCCGGGTCTTTACTGATACAGTTTTTTAACTTTCCATTCGAATCAAAAGAAAAGTTACTTTTACTAAGCAGGTTTGTCTTGGTACGTTCTTCGGCCTTCCTTATTTTTGCAGATTTCTCTGCACATGATATAATTTGTTTTACCACGTTTATATTCCGGTCAAAATATAATTCTAACTCCTGTTCCAGAATCTTTGAAACATTTTTAGAAACAGCAGCAGAAGCAAGCTTCGTTTTTGTTTGTCCCTCAAAAATAGGATCCGGATATTTCACTGCGATTACAGCCGTCATTCCATTCCTGGTATCGGCACCTGTATAATTGGCATCCTTTTCCTTCAGCAGGCCAAGCTGCCGTGCATATGAATTAATGATTGCAGTGAATTTGCTTTTTAAGCCGGAAATATGTGTCCCGCCTTCCTGTGTATAGATGTTATTACAAAATCCATGGATATTTTCCTCGAATTCATTTGAAAAGAGGAAAGCACATTCAACTTCTGTATCTTCGATTTTTCCATGCACATAAACTGGATTAAAAAGTACATCCTTACCTTTTGTAAGGTCTTTAATATATGCCACTAATCCTTCTGGCTCATGATAGTCAATCTGTTCTGTTTTTCCTTTTCTTCTGTCTTGGAAGTGAATGGTAAGTTCTGGATTTAGATAAGCCGTTTCATGTAACCGGTTTTTCAACCAATCACTCTTAAATTCAACAATCTCAAAAATAGAATCATCTGGAATAAATCGTATTTCTGTGCCGGTTTCATCTGATTTTCCAATAACAGGAAGCAGCCCGTCCTCTAATTCAAGTGCAGGTTTTCCATATTCGTATTTGTCATAATATATTTTTCCATCGCGATATACCTTTATTTCCAGTAGTTTGGATAGGGCATTTACAACTGAAGACCCTACACCATGTAAACCACCAGATGTCTTATAGGAACTATTATCAAATTTACCACCAGCATGTAATGTCGTAAATACAATACGTTCTGCGGATATTCCCTTTTTATGCCGTTCGACAGGAATCCCTCTGCCATTATCCTTTACTGTGCAGGAACCATCAGAATCAAGGGCTACCTCTATATCGGTACAAAAACCTGCCATATGCTCATCTACGGCGTTATCTAGAATTTCATATATTAAATGGTTTAGGCCTCTCAGATTAACACTGCCTATATACATTCCAGGCCTGCGTCTGACGGCATCTAAACCCTCAAGAATCATAATGCTATCTGCATTATATGTCTGTATTTTTTTCATTTTGTCCTCCTGAAATTAGTATTTGTAAATAATATATACTGGATTAATATGCAAGATTATTTTGAGGTTATAGATATCACTATGGTATTGTGTTATAATACGATAAAAGAAAATTAACTACAAATAAAAACAGGAGTAACTATGAAGGACAATAAATTTACTTTTAATGCTAGACATGTAGCCATTTTGGCCTTAGGCTCATCAACTAGATGTAGGGATAAAATAAAAGAGATATATAAATCAGATGAACTTTCTTATTATGAAAAATACAGAAAGTCTGAAATGAAAGATGATTTACTGAAAGAAGTGTATCCGGCAATAGACCTTGAACATATCAACATGCTGATTGGAATATTCGAGGAAGCCTATGAGAAAAATGATTTTTCAAACATCTATGAAATCATAAAATCATTTAATCCTCGTATTTTAAGATTCGTTAAGAACAAAACAGTTGTTGATATAGATGAATTCATGAATAAGGAATTTCATGAAAATAAATTCAGGAAGAAAGTGGGTGATGGGATTTTCTTTGATGAATCTATAAACGAAATAGAAATGTTTAATGAAGCCGCTGTTTTGATTTATATTACCAAACAAAAAGAACAGGAATTAACCGGTTTTTCGCTTACCAGAACCATCGGACATTTCAAGATGCTTGCAGACAATTTGGCAAGAAGGGAATTTTCCAAAGAAATTCCTGTCGAAGTATTGAACAAAGTAAATGAGCTGAAAGCCATATTTGGCTTAAATGATGCTTTTATTAACCGTCAAAGTGTTTTGGGAAACTTATTTGATAACATGATTGAATATGAAATAGAACGGAGGTTATCAGCTAAAATAGGGATTGATACTTTTAAAAAGCGCGGCATCCATCCAGATGTTTATGATACTACAAGAAGTTCCGTTTTTGAAAAAGGACTTTTTAAATATATCGGGACATTGACATCATTTACTTCTTATTTCGATATTGAAACAAATCTAAGCATGTCAGGCGTGCCTATCAATTCCAAAATAGTAGATAGGATTTTATATTCTTGTCTAAACGGTAAAAATGGAAATAAGATACCTGACTCAGAACTAGGATTACTATTTGTTTCTGAACTATTTATTTATTCAATCGCTTACCATTATAATGATTTAAAGTATAGGTATCTCCATTCTGAAAAGGAAAAATACTTTGATGATATTACCAGGCTAAAATCATCACTTGAGTCCAAATATAATCAATTAGAAGAAAAAGAAGCTGAGATGACCCAGGTGATTGAAAACAATAAAGTAACACTGACGGATAAAGACAATGCTATCACAAGATTACAAAATGAATTAAGAGAACACAAACGACTTCTGGAAAAATCAGAGAAAGAGAATCATGCACTGCAGCAAAAACTGGAACTTGCTTCTGCTGAAAATGATATGCTTTATGAGCTATTAAACAGGAAGAATGAAATAAAGGCAAATAACGAGGAAATATCATATGATTTAAAAATTGGATTCATTCAGTCAAAACAGCAGTTGGCATTTTTTGGCGGGAATAAAACAACAAACAATCAGCTAAAAGGAATCTTTAACAATATCATTTTCTTTGAGAAGAATACATCCGATATATCAAGCATATCAAACTGTGGTGCAGTTTTCATAAATTATCAATGGATCAAGCATAGCCTGTCATATAAAATATATGCCAAGGCGAAAAAAGAAAATATTCCATTTTATTATCTGACAGGCACCAATACAAATAAGGTGATTGATCAGATATATGAATCATTACAAACAAACGTAGAAAAAGAGGTATGAAAGCCTCTTTTTTTTTGTTCATGAAAAATAACATACTATATCATATCAACAAAAATGGAGTATATAAAAAGGAGTGGGATCATGGGATTGGACATCAATATTGTGGCGTTAAAGCGCACAAAACTGAACGAGATGCAGATGAAATATCCAGGGTATAAACTTGAGCATTTGCATGAGGATTTTTTTATTGAGAGTTATTCTGATGAAAATGACACTAATCAATTTGGAACGTGGATTGCATCACTCTCAAGGGATATCTTTAAAGATTTTTTTGAGCAGATTGGCTTTTTCGTTCAATATGAAGAGCTAATGGTCATTGATGAAATTACTTATAAAAGAATGTTCCAATGGTTGGAGAAGAAATTAAAGGATACAACACTAATGGACCTTGTTAATGCCGAAATAGATCCATGTGATCCCGGGCTTATTGACTTAATTATGGTTTACAAAGATATGAAAAAAACAAATATGGATTTCAATGAAGATATAATTATCATTGAATACAGCTAAGAAGGAGGCAATATGGAAAATATCATTGTTATATCAAAAAGAGATAAATGTCCAGAAGGATATGAATTGATTGATGCAACGTCCAGGAATGCGGATCCGATTTTAAGGAGTGTGTCTCCATTTTATCTTGGACCGGTTGAATGCTACGATGGACTAACCGCAAAAAATATGGAGAATGCTTGGCAATATTCCAAAGTATATCCAGAGGATATAGATGAAGAGGGTCATCCTACTACAAGTTATTTTAAATGGCGTGATTACGGATTTAATAGAACGTTTGCAGACCGGTATCCCAAAGGAAAAGGAGCTGTGCCATGTTATTCTTACTGGAAGACACAAAAAGGTTATGAACATCTTGGATATATCGATGCACGCAAAAAAATCTACATTCCATTATATGCGAATGCGGTATGCAGTACACCTGGCTTTAAACGGATAACGGAAATGATAGAAGATGGCCGGAAGATTGCCCTGGCGGACTTTGATGGTTACGATAATATGAAACAAGGAATGTCCATACAGGATGTAGTCAATTGTGAAACAAGGAAGATGGGACACGCTTTTGTAATAAAGATGTTACTAGATGGAATATTGGAGGATATAGTATGATTTACGTAATGAGTGACATTCATGGATGCATGGATGAATTTAAAAAGATGCTTGAAAAAATACATTTTTCTGATAATGATATGCTGTATATCATTGGAGATGTTGTTGACAGAGGCCCAAGACCAATTGAATTGCTACGGTACATCATGAAGCACAAAAATATGGAATTACTAATGGGCAATCACGAAGATATGATGATTAGCAGTATGGTTTCACCGTATTTAGATAAGGAGGAGAGGGAAGCCCTTTCTGTCAGCCAGAAAATTCAGAGTAACCGTCAACTATGGGTTTATCATAATGGAGGTTATGTGACAGCTCAGCAATATAATGAGCTTACAGATGAAGAGAGACGTGAAATTTATGATTATCTGGTATCTCTGGACAAAGTAAAGAAATTTGAATTGAACGATGAAAAATATCTGTTTATCCATGGAGCTCCGGATCCATTCTTTGAAGAAAGCATGAAAAAAGGCAATTATTCAACGGATGTGTTATGGGAAAGAATTGAAGGATGGGATATTGATAAAGACCTCATTCCCGGATATGAAATCATCGTTGGACATACACCAACATACTATTATGGACAGCAGTATGAAGGTAAAATCATTAACAATACACACAAATACCTGATTGATTGTGGCTGTGTATTTGGATATGCCTTAGGCTGTCTCTGTCTTGATACCAAAGAAACCTATTATATAGAAAATGAGGAAGGATAATATTAGATGGAAGGTTATAATATTGTAATACATATTATGGCTAATGAGTCAGAAAAAGCAAATGCCATGTTTTATAATTCACATGGAATCGAAGGTTTTAATAAACTGAGAAACATAATTGAGGCAGATAATTACTTAAACACAGACATGGTCACAATCAATGATTTAGATGGACTTACAGTGGAACAGGAAAATCTGCTAAAAAAAACGGATAAGGAAATTGTAAATGACAAGTATCTGACTCAAAGAGCCTTACTTTTACTGGAAATAGTAGGAGCAAAGATAATGGATATAGAACAGTATAAAAAGTGGTCTTGCAATCAGACATTTCTTTTTGATCCACAAAAAGGAAAATCCAATGTCTATAGTAATTATATTAATACAAAAATGCAGGAAGCTTCAAAATTAGCAGATGGTGATATCTGGTATGATATGAAAACCAAGAAAATTCGTATAAACTGTTTTGAATACTTATCTCCATACGAATATGAAGAGAAAAAATGTGATGAATATTTTGCTGATCTATATGTTTATGATGGTGCAAGCGATATCACAGCCTTCTCTGTAACTGAAATAGAAGCAATCGAACAGCTTTTTGATAATTTTCCATTGTCAACAAAGGATGGGATTGTAATTACACTAATTTAAAAGAGAGTATAACTCTCTTTTTTGATTAAAATATCCGAAAATATAGTTTTTCTTTCATATTCTTATTGAAAGAATTTGAAAGGAGAAAAAGGACATGAAATTTAAAAAACTATTATTTCTTACAACATTAGCTTTAATTATATCCTTACCATTGTATTCATATGCAGCAACCAAGATTAAATCGATAAGTGTGAAAATCGAGGTTGACGATGAGGATTATGAAGGATCACCGGAGCTTACTATTACTACAAAAAGTGACCGTTATTCGTGTGATGAATATACGATTACAAATGACTTATTAGAGATAACGGAAGATGATGACTCTGGAAATGGCCCAGGTAGCAGTACGGATGACGAAAAGACAAAGACAACACATAATCCATCAAAGCCATTCACATGTGAGATTACATTATCAGCAGAAGACGGTTATTCATTTGATACCATGAAAAAATCGGATATTAAAGTAAGCGGATACGATGCAAGCTGTACAAAAGCTTCAAGGAAAGATTCAGGAAAGACTTTAGTACTTACTGTTGAACTCCCAGGAATTAAATCCATAGTTGGATCCGTAGAAGAAGCCATTTGGAATGGAGATGGAAAAGCTGAATGGAGTGCTGCAAAAAATGCATCTTCTTATACACTACGGCTTTATAACGATGGCAAGTTAAGAGGTAGCTTTGAAACAGGTGGAACAACTTTTGATTTCAGGCCCGCTATGTTAAAAGAAGGCTCATACCATTATACCGTAAAACCCAATGGAGATTCGGAAAATAAAGTAGAACGTACAGAATCCAGTGCCATCATGGTCACAAAAGAACAGGCACTACAAAATCGTGAAGACTATTCAATAGAATATGAAAAGGATGAGACTGTTGAAGGACCAAGTTCAAAGAGCACTGCATTGAATCTTGGTTGGCAAAAAGATGGAGAGCATTATTATTACCGTCAGGAGAACGGTATGTATATCCAGACCAATTGGCTTAAGGATGGAAATGACTGGTATTTCTTTGACGAACATGGTTATATGGTAACAAACGACTGGGCTAAATGGAGTGGGAACTATTACTATTTTGGTAATGACGGTAAGATGTGGAAAAATAAAAGCACTCCGGATGGCCACAAGGTAAATAAAGAAGGAATCCGAATTAATTAAATAAAAAGCAGCATGAAGCTGCTTTTTTTGTATCCCAAACAATTACATACTAGTTTAAATAATGAAGTAAAGGAGAAAAATATGCAAAGACTTATGGAACGTGTGAATGAGCGGATTTCAAAAGGCATCTTGGATATGGATGCCTGGTTCGAAGACCTTATTATTTTAGAGGAAACCCTCACAAAATGGTTAAATGAAAAAGGATATGATGCGACAATAGCAATGAATGATAGGGTCTCGTTATCTGATCATGATACAGATACCAGATTGAATTATGCAGAACAGCTGCTACAGACAATCCAAACAGATAAGGAAAAAGGATTAATCCAGGGAGTACACCGCGCAAAATCAAAGATGGAAAAAATCCTGGAATATTATAATATTGGACATATAAAGGAATTCCATCTGAAACATACAGGGCTTTATATCGAATTATACCTTGGATTCATGCCATATTCCATGATGGATGACAAAAAGGAAACAAAGCGTTTAAAGTCTGAAAAACAATTGGATATCATTAAACAGTATGGATTTGATATTGGCAAAAAAAAGCATAGAAATAATGATGTTGGTTTTAGGAATACGGATCAGAACAAAGAACTGTTTGTCGATTTACTGGCTTCTTTTGGCATAAGCTGTCTGGAGTTCCATTCATCCGAATCAGAACTATTGAAGGTATCAGGGAAGATTGATTTAGAGAAACTTTATGCTTATGTAATCCCGAATCTGAAGATTGCTATTGATGAGGAAACAGAAAAGAAAAATAAACTTATCTTTTTGGATAAACGGATAAAAGAACTATACCACAGCATTGCCACTACCAATTCAATGCCTAATATGATTCAGACATGTGGCTATTTAGCCGAACATTACCTCGTTGACATATATAAAACCTTAGGTTTTAACACACCGTTATGTCAGAAAGTGGAGAATTATCATAAAGAGGAACGGCTAAAGAATCAAAGAATCCGTGAGATTGAGGAAAAGATTGGCGAAACTTTATCTGGAACAGAATTAATCAAATTAGGGAAACTCTTCATTGCTCGAATGGGCCATAAAGGTTTGAAGGAGCTGGGTTTTGATATATCTCATGAAACATCATGCATTGATTCATATGGTATAAATCTTTGTTTTAGAGCAGTTTCCATTGATCATATGATGTACTCATTTGATATTTATGAGCGAATAGCGGAAGAAAATGATAAAGAAGGAGAGGATGTCGAAGAAAAGACAGTCAAATTTATAGAGCGTACCTTTGATTTAATTGAACCATTCAGAGAAGAGCGTTATATCGCCTATACAGAAAAAAACGTGAATTACATTATGGATTGGGTAAATACAAATTTCCATACAACGGTTGAATCGTTAGAGGTAGGAAATAAGAGAAATTTGTTATATATCAAATCATTTAGTGTACGTCTAGATAGTCTTGAGCTTGTATAGTATTGCTTATATATTTCATGATACAATATTACAAAGATAAAAGGAGATAACTTATGATTAATTTTAACGAAATTATGAAAGAGATATACAACAATGATATGGCTTGGCTTGACATAGTAAAAGATGGTATTACATTAGAAGACAACGAAAAATTGATAGAGGATGTTTGCTTTCCTGATTTTGAACCAGGTTATGAATCTGCTGATTATTATGACATGTCTATATTTATGGTTCAGGTCCCAGGAGGATCCACCCAAAAAATCAATGCAATTATCTATCGAGTGGATTCGATGGACGGTTTTTACTTAGTATTCGAAGATTGTGAAAAAATGTTTGATAAAGATGAAGTTCGCTTGGAAACATATTGCTTTGGAGAGGCAAAAAAGATGGCTGAATATATGATTAAAGACTGGATTGAGGTGGAATTAAAATATCTTCAAGCCATGATAAACCGATATATTTCAGATTAAATGAATCATCATACATTAAGAATACCTATATTATCGTCAACAAAAAGAGGGAGAAGTAAAATGATTGATTTAACAGAGGAAATTAAAAGTTTATACAAACAAAAGATTGAGTGGCTGGATTTAAAAGAAGAAGGAGCGTTAAATAAGGAACGTCTTGAAGAGCGGTTGCAGGTCAGACTGCCTTCTTATTCCAAAGTCCAAAATTTATTTGATTTCGATGATGTCTCGGTAGTGTTAAAAAAAAGTGAGGTGACAGCCATTGTTTATCGTGTAAAAAAAGAATTTAAACTTGATCTTTATGATTGGCAGGAGTTATTCGATCCATATAATGAAAAACCAGAAGCAGATGAAATCAGTCTGCAAGCCAATAACTTAACCGATGCAAAAAAAGAAGCGGAAGATATCATAATCGGTGAACTGGACAATCTGTTATTCCATATACAGGAAGTAGTAAACCGTTATGTCGGGCATTCACAGGAAATACTGGAACACTATCTTGAAAAATAGGGCATCTGCCCTATTTTTTAGCTTTTATTTATTTCGATTGTAATAGTGCCATACTATTTTCAATATAGACAATAAGGAGGATATAAATATGGAGATGATGTATACAATAGGTGACGAAGTAAGATATGCTGCAACTGGCCAGTTTGCTATTATTATAGACGATAGAGATGCAAATAATGGATAAGATGGCGTGGATTTCTTTGATTCACATTTCGACGTAAAAGAAAATAATGCAAAATCATACACAAAAGATGAGTTAGAGAAACTGCAGCCAAGTCCAGGCTATTTGAGAAGATATTGGAAGAATGTTGATGGACAAAAAGTGTGTATTTGGTAAAGAAAAGAGGCGTTAGCCTCTTTTTTATTCGAGAATATGTTCAGTTTCCATGTTTTTGTAAGAATTATAACCAGTAACCAGAACTGTAGATCCATACGTTTCATTATAAACAATTTCTTTTTTTAAATCAGATAAAATTGTTCTAATTCCTCTTACGCCAATACCATCAATAAGATGGTTTGCAATATCATAATACGCTGATTCAGCAAAATGGACTTGGATTCCGAATCCTTTTTCTAATGTTGTCATGAATTCATGTATAGGAGAATTTACATGATTCTTCATAATTTTTATATAATCACTTTTGGTTAACGGTTCTAATGTCGCTATGCTTGAAATTCTTCCAGCAAGTTCGGGCATCATACCATATTTGATAATATCTTCATGATTTAGTTTCTTATTTAAGGACAGTTTATTATCGGCCAAGAACCCAATACTTCTAAAACCATTGTTCTTTTCCATAAGATCAGAAAATGCACCAGCACATATAATTAATATATTTTTAGCAGAGATATTGATATCAGCTGGTCTTTCACAACAGTCCTCCTTGTTGAAAAACAATTTGCCATTTACATTGAAATCACCATCTTCAAATAATTTAAGCATTTCTCCCTGAATATCAATGGATACATTATCTCCATGACCAGAATGCATGGGTCTTATTACTTTATCGAACTCATCAATAAATATAATGCTTTCTTGAACCTTATCTATTAATTTTCCTGGCAGCATTTTATGATTACAATTCCGAGATACATATACTGCAGACTCAATAATGGATGATACTTTTTTATTTCCTTTCCAACCATCTTGGGTCAAACCAGCAGCATCAAAAAACACAATCGGAACAGGGCTGATTAATTTAAGGGTCCTTAATAACTCTGTTTTTCCACACCCAGAAGGGCCAATAAGTAAGAGATTATTCTTTTTTATATCACGTTCAGGATAAGCCACTCTTACTAAATGTTCATAAAAAGCAAGAGAGACTGCTTTTTTTGCCTCATCCTGACCAATTACATACTGGTCAAGAAATTCTTTTATTTTTAATGGATTATATTCTTTTATAAATTCAAGAATCTCTTTGTTTTTCTTTTTATAATTATTAACTATATTATAGACATCCTGGTTTTCATCATTATCATAATAGCTATTATTGACTAAATATTGCTTGAAACTTTTCATTTCCTGTGTTCCAAAATCATATTTAGATAGCCCTGATGCTGATTTCTGAAGCTTAATTAAATATTGATAGTTTTCATTCTCTATAAAATCTTTATAGCTAATTCCTTTAGTCACTATTAATTGTTTGATATAGTCGTCATACTGATTTTGTAAAAAGCTAGAATCGCATATTGTAAGTGCGACATATTTGTAAAACATGTCTAGCTCAGCAGACTCATCTATTGTACAAACCTTAATATAAGCATCATAGTTATACTTATTTGTAGCAATCATTACATAGGCAAAAGCAGTTTCAGCCACAGTACTTAAGATAATCCGTTCTGTCACACTAGATAACATATAGGCAGCATTAGAATGTAGAAAATGATAATTTATTGCTTCACAATCTTTTTCAAGCTCCTTTTCATATTTATATAATATAGTTTCTTGCTCATATTCTTTTTGGTTGACGTTTACATTTATCTTTTCTTGTATATCCATTTTTAATAATCCTTCCTTTTGATTTTACAAAATTTTTCACGTTATTAATATGAAAGATTTATTTGAAGCGTCCTACATGAAATTTTCTATTTTAACATCAATAATTATACGCATAATATAAATATATAGAAATCTGGAGGTATGATTTATGAAAAAGTGGAAGGTTAGAATTAACTATCTTTTTGGCTGTGAATTCATTGATGTTGAGGTAAAAGCTAATACAGAAAGGAAAGCAAAGATAAGAGCTATCGAAAAGTTAAAGAAAGAACGTGGAGATCATTTCATGCAGGTTTGCTCTGTGAAAGAGCTAAAATGAAACTTATACAAGAGCTTACGATGTTGAAAAATACAAGCAGGCTATGAATGAAGCAAAAGAGACTTACGAAAATGCTAAATATCTTTATGAGGAGGTTAGGAAAAAGCCACTAATCAAATAAGGTGTAAGCATCTGTATATACCATAACAAAAAAGAAAAATACAATTTATGGAGGATAAGCTATGATTTATCAGAGATATAAGAAAACCTTTATTTATATTAATATAGATGAGAACAGCAGAATGTTTTTTGCTTCGGATCTTAGCACACACCTGTATACAAAACCATATGCCAAATTGGATGATTTGCGTGATGATCTTAGATTAAGTAAATGTAGATGGTTAAGCTTTCATGAACACTATCAGATGATGTCACTTTATAATAAGGCATGTGCTAATTAAGGAGATTAGAACAAAGAAAATTGGAGGATATGGGAATGAGGACAAAATTCACAGTGGTTTTTGAAGCCAGATACAAGTATACATGCGAGGATGGTGATGATGCAGGCAATTCATGGCATGAAAAAGATGATTTGGCATTCCGGAGTAACTATTATTATCTTGGTAACAGGATTGATGATTGCTTAAGAGCATTCTGGGCTTTTGTTTGTTATCATGGATATACTGATAAGCTCGATAAAGAAAATAGGACATACGAGAAATACATAACCATCTGTGAAGTTCTCCGTGAAGAAAAAACGGATGATTATACATGTGGACATTGTGATACAATGGCAGGTGGAAGACTGGTTGTAACTCAAATCACCTCCGATATGATTATCCACATGTGGTCGCCAGAGTGGTATAAATATGTATCGATCCTTTGTACCGAGCCACATAAAATGCCGGAGTCCATTGGACAGCATTTTGGTAAAGGAATGGAGTCCATTAAAGTGGGTGATATCATTGAGTACACTTGCGAAATCCATTCGTTCTATTCTGGAATATGTGATTTCTATAATCCAACGGGAGAAAATGATATGGAAGCGGCAAGAAAAATGCATCAATATGCCATTGAGGCAGAAAGCCGAGGTGGTATGTATGACTATGCTGGTAAATTTACAAGGGATTGTTTCTGCGTTTTAGAACGTAAAGGAATCAAGCCGGTTGTGGTTCATGCATTACAATAAGCGTGGATAAAAACAATAAAAAACAGGAATTACTTCCTGTTTTTTTTATGTTTTAAATAACCATAAGAATACATATTAAATTTAAACAAGACAAAAGGAGTAACTTATATGAGTTTAAAAAATAAAGATAACACAGCAGACAGCAAACATAAAACCGTTTTTTCTGGAGAAGTCATGTATGGAGACGCCGTTTTTTTTGATAATATTTCATACATTACTGAAGATGAAAATGAAATTAAGTTCATAACCTATTTTTTTGAGTGCTATACAGATGCCTTATTTGAATTTTATAGAAGACCAGATATGATAGAATACAATGATACTTTTTGTAATGATCATGATCGTTTACTCAATATCTTAAACCAGTTTGGCTCTTTAGCGATACCATTGGAAAACAAACATGGTTATAAGATTGAACTGGTAAAGGAATGCGATGATATTATAAGAATGCATCGGCTTTTATCGGATTGTTTAGATGCAATTCAGTGTTTATGCAATTGGAATTTGGAATACATGGATGAACCAGGTTCAATTGAAAATTATTCGATTAAGGACATTTCTGGCCAAAAGGTTTTAACGCGGCAAGAAGCCATGGATTTATTTAAGAAAATGGAAATGGAAGTATTTATTATCGACTGATGCGGCTTTACAAAATAACTCAATCTTTAATGTAGAATTTTCCATTGCTTAAATTATATAAAATATAATTTAAATCAAAACCCAACTTTTATGAAGGCCTAACCAGCCTTCTTTTTATTTGATTACAGGATGTGATTCAGTTCTTTATTAGAAAAAAGAATACCATACTATGACTATGGAACTGAAAAAATGAGACTTACATAAAACAATCAAATTTGAAAATCAGGAGGAAATAAAATGGCAAAGCTTTATTTTCGCTATGGAGCGATGGGTAGTTCTAAGACCGCCAATGCACTTATGGTTCGGTATAACTATATCGAAAAAGGTCAAAAGGTTATTTTATTAAAACCAAAGGTTGAAAACCGGGATGGATATAATATCATTAAATCAAGGATTGGATTATCTGCAGAATGCGAATTAGTTGAAGACCTTCTTGAAAAAATCAAACAAATGGAAAAAAGTGGTGACAAATGGAATGATGCGGATGTAATCATTATAGATGAGGCACAGTTTTTAAATACGGAACAAATTAATGAATTAGCAAGAATTGTAGATGACTATCATATTTCTGTCATCTGTTATGGCTTAAGGACCGATTTTACAAGCCACCTTTTTGAAGGAGCAAAGCGTCTCATGGAACTAGCGGATGTAATTGAAGAAATTCCGACCATCTGCTGGTGTGGGAAAAAGGCGCAGTTTAATGCAAGAGTAAAAGACGGGAAAATAGTAAGGAATGGTGCACAGATTGAAATGGGTGGAAATGAATCTTATGTATCCTTATGTAGAAAGCACTATATGTCAGGAAAGATACATGCTTAATGAAAATCAAAAGTCAGGACATCCTGGCTTTTTTATTACCCAATTCGTACATTACAAATTCCCTTATAATGGAACCGTCCATTAAACAGCTCCCGTCTTTTATCATTATAGAAATATGTTATTATCTAATAAACTATCTAAAAGATTATATCATGACCATAATCCCTTTGTTTAACTAGGACGGCAAGCATAAGTATACGCCAAAAGTCCGGTCCATTAGCGCCAAAAGTCCGGTATGTCAGAGTCAAAGGTCCGGTGGTTATGCGCCAAAAGTCCGGTAGGATGTAAAAGGATTCGTCGACCGAATCATCTTTCCTAAAACGATTTGGAGTCTGGCCAACATACTTATACTAGTGACAAAATAAGGAGGAGAACTATGTTTGATATAGAAGAAACAAAAATGAAAACTGTGCATATGGAACGTAGGCTGGTGCAGAAAGCAGTAAGCAAGGAAGCTACTGCTTTGTCATTGACCCAAAAAAAGCTACTGTTTTTTTTAATAAGTAATATAAATGTAAATGATACGGATTTTAAAAAGACGACAATAGCAATATCGGATTATTTTAAACTAATAGGAATTGATGAAGGCGGAAAGGATAGGAAACTTTTAAAGAAAGAGATACAGGGATTTGCTGATAAATCATTTTGGATTGATACAGAATCCGAAAGTATATTATACCGTTTCGTGAATACTGCAAGGATTGATTATAAAAAAAATGAAATCACATTGGAATTACATGAGACGATAAAGGAGTTTTTGCTTGATTTGGACAAAAAAAGCAGGGCTATTTTTCAGTTAGGGTATGCTTTAACATTCAAGCACAAATATTCTCCAGATTTATATGCGTTTTCTGCCTCCATTAAAGATTTCATGATAAAAAACGGGACAATGTATAAGATGACCATTGAAGATGCAATGAACCGTTTTGGAAGTGGCCGGTATAAAAAACCATATGATTGGAAACGAAAAGTCCTTGAACCAAGCATGAATGAAATCAACGAGAAGGCGGACCTAAACCTACATGTGGAATTCCTTAATAAAGATAAGCATTACAGGACAAAAATAACTCATGTACTTTTTGGCGTGACAAGGAAAGTAGGCGAGGATTTAATAAAAGTTAGGATGAACGCTCTCGGCATCGATAAAATGAGGTCCTTACAGGAAGAAGCCAGCGAATGGGCAGAGGGATATATTGAAGAGTATGCAGTTAACGAATTAGGATTTGATTCTGATGGTTACGATAAGGATGAAATACTAAGTGCAATGAACATATATGAACAAAAAATGAAGCAGAAGAGAGGAGCATAATGGATATAGAACTGATTGACGAAATTCTACAGACACGACCCAAATTAAAAGGAAACCAATTACGCATCATTCTATTTCTATTAAAGCACCCTGGCTCCTCTGTCAGTGAACTGGAACGAGGAACTGGCATCAGTAAGAGCCATGTGAGTGAAAATTGTTCTGTATTATATGAAAAAGGAATATTAAAAAGATACGAACATAGTATTGGAAAGCTGCGGCATGTAAAATATTTCATTAACCAATATTATAAAGTTAAGGATATATAAAAATAGGAGATGGGATTGTATGATATTTTATCTCTGGTGAAAATCCCTCATATTAAAGACAAGAACCAAAGTGAGTGTGAGAAATAATCACAAATTTTGGTGCGATTAAGGAGGAAGGACTATGATTAAGATTATCCGATATTCAGTTTCTGGATTCAGTCCGCAAAAGCAGACACATCACATACATGGCTTCGAATATTGGGATTCGTTCAACCCGTATGAAAAAGATATTCCTGAACATTTAAGATATACCCTGGAAGAAATCAAAAAGGAAAAATCAAGGTTTTACAGCGAACATTTTGATGATTTACAAGAAGGCCTGTGGTTTTTTATTGATGGATATAAAAATCGTCAGGCTTTAAATCATCTGAGTAAACCTGTTCCTTGCTGGGAGGGAGAAGCGAGAAAAAATCTCATGGTATATGACTGCAACCTGGAACATATTGTACCCATTACAGATTCAATTGTCCAGGGCTTTGGATGCTATATTCCAAAACGTTTGATTGGAGAAATCAAGAATATGAAAAGAAGGAAAAGGGCTTAGCCCTTTTTTATTGATAGTGTTTTATATCAGATGTTTTATGACATGATTAGTTATACCTAAACATTAATAAAAACACTGAATCATACATACTAGTATAACTCGATTTTAATAAGTTTACATTATTATCCTGAAAACCAAGGGAAACGTGCGCCCAAAGCACGGACACGTAAGCCAAGAAATCAGATTACTACCAATGCTTAAATTGTAAGCTTATTTAAATCGAGTTATACTAGTTAAAACAAATGAAAGGAATCCAATATGAAAAAAGGCAAACGACTATATATAAATATCACAAACAGATGCAATACGAATTGTCCTTTTTGTTGTATGTACTCTGGGACAAATAATAATAAGGATATGAACTTTGAAATTTATAAAAAAATCATTGACGATTGTACAACGGATTTTGAACTTCAATTAGAAGGAGGAGAGCCGCTTCTTCACCCGAATTTGTATCTATTTATGGAATATGCCATATCAAAAGTGTCTTGCAAAAAGATAATCATACTTACCAATGGGATTTTGCTTGAAGATGAATTAAGACGCTTGGCTGATTTTTCCATTTATCACCACATAGAGGTGGAATTAAAAATATCAATTAACTATTGGCTCATACAGGAATATCAAGACCATACAGACCATATCAAACGATATATTTTTGATATCAAGTACATCCCTACCATGAAAATCACCTGCAATGTACGGCTGAGAAAAGAAGATGGGTTATTAAGAAAAAAAATAGAAGAGGATAGGTCATTAAATGAGCATTTAAACATTTTTTACCTTCAGTCATATGGAAGACTGAATGCAAGTGAGAAATATGAAAAACCAGTCATCGTTCAAAACATTGAAGAATGGTCTGTCTATGCCGTAGATGGGACGGATTTCAAGACGGACTTAATTGGACGTAGTGAATATGAACACGTGCTGCAAATGGAGGCAGAAAATGAACACGATTAAATTTAACCGGATGCCAGGGATTTCAACAGAGCGCCATAACCCGGAAGAAGAAAAAAGCAGGCAGATCTTCCTGTTCTATGAAAAAACCATAATTTCGGATCCTCTTAATTTAAATATATTGATTTCATATGGCTGTAACTGTGATTGCAATTTCTGTATTACGAAATATGGGAAACAACTTCCTGTCATACCAGATGACAAATATTTACATAAGCTTGATAAGGTATTTAACCAGCTGAAAGGACTTCCAATAGAGATAACCATAACAGGAGGAGAACCTACCTTATTCCCAAAGCGGTTGATTCCTGTACTACATATGATTGATTCCATTGGGTTTTCACATAGAACATTTTTAACTAATGGGTCAGGGCTTTTAAAATACTGGGAAGGAAAACCAATCCTACAATACTTAAAAGAAACTGGTGCCATATATAACATTAATTTAAGTCGGCACCATATGGACGAAACCAGAAATAGGAAACTTATGAAAGGCATAGTCCCAACCAATTCCGATTTAAAACAGATATCCAGTTTCTGTGATGTGAATCAAATGGATATCCGATTAAGCTGCAATATGATGAAAAGTGGGATATGTGATTTTGACTCCATGATGGAGTATATGGATTTTGCAGAGGATATGGGATTCCATAACATGATTTTCAGAGAGAGTCCAATTCATGAATCAGAGACAATAAAAATCAGTCCAATTATGGAGCAGATAAAGAAAGACAATAATTTCCAATATATAGAGACAATTGAAAACAACCATTACACAATTGATATTTTAAAATATAAATCCTATGTAGTAAAACTATATCAATCTAAAAAAAACGAACATTTATTAAGCAATCTGGTTTACCGTGAAGGGCTACTTTCGGATTCATGGGATATAGACCATTTTTATGAGGTGAGAGGATGATAAAAGTAGGAAAAGAAAGAGAAATTACTTTTGATAAGACATTAAGATATAAAAGACAGGAACAATATGATATCCAGGAATATGAAAGTATACCTGTTCCATTTTTAGAAGGCAGAAGTGTATATAAGAATTTTAATCTAAGCATTTTTGTAGATGATAAATGCAATGCGGATTGTCAGTTCTGTGTTGCGCAATTACGTTATGAACATAGAGGGCTTCTTTATAATAAGGAACACATAACAGACGATAAAACCTATATGGAAACCTTACGTACTATTTTAGAGAAAGTTCGTCCATTGAACCCAAGTATTTCCATAACGGGAGGAGAACCAACCATTTCAAACCGGCTGGTCCCTATCATGAAATTGGTTGCGGAACTAGGATTCAGGAAACGTACAATAACAACAAACGGAAGCGGTTTATTTCGGATGTTCGCCGGAAAACCAATCATTCAGCATTTAATTGATTGTGGTTTTGATCATCTGAACATCAGCCGGGTCACTATGGATGAGGATTTAAACCGGACAATCATGAGGTATGAAAAACATACGGATTACTGTTCCAACGAAATGATTAAGGGAATCGCTGATTATGTAAAGGGAAGCAATTTAAAAATCAGAATGAGCTGTCTCTTGCTAAAAGATTCCATATGTACCGTGGAAGGAATTAAAGCCTATGTTGATTTTTATAAGGAATATGGAATTGATAATTTTATTTTCAGGCAACTGATGGACTATGACCACCTGGCGGTCAATCAGGAAAAAATACAATACTGTGATAGGAATAAAGTTGATTTAAATGATATCTGGGAAGAGATGAAATTTTATCCTGAAATCAAACCATATTTAAATCTTGTTGGGTACTATTACTATGTGGAAATTTATAAATACAATGGCTGCACAATTGCCAGTGAATCAGCAAATCTGGAACAACAATATACAGAAAAGAAAAAGAATAGTGATATGATTTATGAGATGGTATTCCATACGAATGGTGTATTAGCTGGATCGTGGGTACCAACGGAAGATATACTCATTGGAAGAGCGGAGTATGAAAAGTTGTAAGAATTATAAATTTTACATATTTCATTTGTGAAAAGTTAAATGAAAAACTAAAAACAATATACATTGACATTTAAGGAATATTTTAAATAGCAGCATAATAAAAAATGCTGCTATTTTTTATTAACATATCAATACAATAATGTTGTTCTTTATCATTATTCACATTACACCATTATATATAAAAATATGAAGTAAGGAGAATACTAAAATGTATGGATATGTAAGTAATAGTAGCCACTTTACAGGGAAAAAATCATTCAAGACTAAAAAGAAGAAAAAGAAAATCAAAGTACAGAAGGGTCATAAAAACAAATATGAGAAGTTAGCCAAACAAAAGAAGGTGATTCTTTATGAAAATCCAATAGAGGAACATACAATTGGCTAATCACATTCTTTCCTGCAAAAAATGACAATCATAGTATTTGGAATGGAACATTCAAACTAAACAACGAATAAGGAGAACATGATGAAAATCTCAGATATGGATTATGGAATGAACAAAATTAAACTCGCTGTGATAAAAACAGAAGAGAGAGAAGGAAAAGATGGACGATTATACTCAGAAGTAACATGCGTTGATGGAAGCAATACAATGACTGCAAAGGTCTGGAAATCTAAATCAGATTTGCACCTTGAACCTCCGGTTGTCGTGGAGGCTATGATAGAAAAACAGCTTTATGGAGGAAATAACAGTTATATTATGAAACAATACATACAGGAAAATGATAATCCGGTTGATTATATGCCGCATGCTCCAATTGACCCGGATACTGTTTTTGATGATATCATGCGAACCGTATTTGCGTTCCAGGAGAAGGACCTTAAGACAGTGACATGGCAGATCTTAACTAAAAATAAGGCACTTTTTATCAAAACTCCTGCAGCTAAAGCAATCCATCACAATTATATTTATGGTCTCATGTACCATGAATATCGGATGCTCCAGCTTGCCAAAAGTATGGCAATCTTATATCCGGAAATCAATAAGGACCTTCTCTATGCAGCAGTTTTATTGCATGATATCGGAAAGATAAAGGAACTCTCAATTGATGCAGCTGGAGTGATTGACTATACAGTAGCCGGAAACCTGCTTGGCCACTGTATCATCGGAATACAGATGATTGAGCGTGAATGTTATATACATGGAATTGACCCTGAATCAGAATCAATCAAGCTGTTGGAACATATGCTTGCTTCCCACCATGGAGATCTTGATAAAGGTGCGGTTGTGGTTCCGAGAACAGCAGAGGCAATGTTACTTCATGAGATTGACATGATTGAGAGCAGGAAATGGCAGTATGAAAAAGTAGAAACAGAAAATGAAGCCGGTACGTTATCTGCAAAAGTCTTTGGGCTTGGTAATGTGCCGATTTATCATCCGACAAGATAAGAAAAAAGCGGAATAATCCGCTTTTTCTATTCCTGCTCATAAATCCAACATCCAGTACAGATTTGCCTGGCTTCCTCACCGGATTTATGGTGACAGCAACAATAATCTTTTAAAACAATTTCTGGAGTACGGACAACCGGAACCGTATCCTCATTCGTATCCTTCCTTTTTTGTTGAAAGGACTTGAATCTTTTAGATATGTAATAATAACAGTTGCGACACTTACCTTTTTTATCAGGAAGCTTTCTCATGCCAGTAATTTTATTTTTATTGGTCATTTTGACCTCTATTTTCATCTTACTCATAATCTATCTCCTTTTTTTAATTCTATAAACAAATATGTATTTTTTTTAAATCCCATAAAAGACTGACATATTATTCTTAAATAAGTTGAAAGGAGATAGGCTATGTTTATACAGGAACTAATTAAACAATACAATCCAGAAAAGATAGCAGATACATCCATACGATTAGGTTATTTCGATACATCATTAGCAATTGCAAAATATAAAGAATATATACATGAGAATGAACAGCGAGACACTTCAGAATCTGATGACGAAATTTATGAAAAGGTGATTCATAAATATAAAACGAGAATATGTGATGCAGTTAATGAGATGTGTGGATTATCTATCCATACAAATCCTGAAACAATATGTGGAGTCATACGATATAAGGATTTAGATTTGGATGACAATATCATATCCGATTATGATGTTTTTTGCTTCAATAAAAATGATCTTAATAAATACAAACCAGGGATGATCAACAAAGTAAAACATCTGGATGAAACAAAAGAAAATCCACTTAATCCAATCCAAACGTATTGTTTCATGTTTGAGGATTGGAAAGATATCCTTGGATATCAAATGTCGGAAGTGTCATTGCATCTGTATCCGATGGATGAAATCATAACAGCAATCATCCATGAACTCACCTGGTTTGGATATGATTATGAGACTTCACAGAAAAACCGTGAAAAGGAAATAGCGGTTTTAGATGACAGAATGAATTATGATCCGGAGAAGTGTATTAGTGCAGAGGAACTGTTTGAGCAATTAGAAGCAGAAATCGATTCCTACTATGATGAAACTCCAGAAGAAAAAGCAAAAAGAAAAGCAGATGAGAAACGAAAGAGAGAACGGATACGAAAAATGGAAGATTCCTTAATCATTGAAAATTATAATTACAAAATTGATTATTGGGATTCTTATTATGTGAAACAACCTGAATAGGGATTTAGGAAGTAAAAAGAGGCAATGCCTCTTTTTTTGATTTTTTTTAGTTGTTTTGAAAAAATCACTACATACTATCTATGTATTGCAGAATAATCGAGAACTAGCAATCACATCAGCTACTCAGTGCTATCTTAGGGCAGATTGGGAGCTTCAATATAATATTCGTGAAAAGAGAGGAAATTAAAATGATTAAACGTTGTGTAGAATGTAAAACTGAAAAAGATTATCCAAAGTATTTCGAGTTTTGTCCGGTATGTGGTGGAAAGCTTGAAAAGCTTACAATGAAGGAATACATCATGACCATGTATGACAAGGGAACTGCGGTTCGTACAATTGCTGGAAATATCCGTAAGAACCCATTGTTTGTTTGCGACATCATCAACCGTGAACTAGCAAAAACAAATACTGTACCGAACTATATTCAGACCGAATATATTGATCAGATCAGACCTTTTGTATCGGACAAGGATTGGGACGGAAAGTTAAAACCAATCAAGGAACAGCTTCCAGAGGATTGTACATATGATACGATTGCTTATGTAGCTGACATGGTAAGACGTGAGGGAAGATTATCTCATGAGGAAATGGTAAACTGCGTTGATAACGCAATTCGTGAAGGCAAGTCTCCTGAGGAAATCATGGAGGCGTCTGGAGCCAATACATACATTGTAGAACGTGAAATCGTAAGAATGATTCGCGAAGAGGGAGTAAATGCTACTCCATATATTCAGGCAGAATATGCAGATGATATTGTGACAAAAGCAACTGCCGGTGATTGGGATCGAAAACTCAGAACGTTGAAGGATGGCATGCCGGAGGATTGTAGTTATCTTACAATCAAGGCCGTACTTGCAGCTAACGCTCTTTAAATAAATCATACATAAAACAGGGTTCATACCCTGTTTTTTTTGGAAAAAATAATGAGCCTTTATAGAAAAAACATCCGATACATACTATTTTTAAAATCAAATGAAGGAGAAATTAATATGGAAAGTCTTGCAAATTTAATATTTACCGTGTTTAAATCAAAAGACAAATTCAGCTTGAAAGAATTATATGAAGCTTTTTCGGATAAACCAAATACAACGTTACGTGCACGGATATATGACAATCTGGGAGTAAAATTTGAAAAGATAGCCAAAGGCATATATTGCACAAAGGATGACAAAAACACATGCCTTTTAATGGAAGATGACGGACGTGATTTATCAATGTTCGAAGACCAATCCATTGACTGTATCATAACAGACCATCCTTGGGATGATAAAAAATCCAATATTGGCGGCGGCCGTAAGTTTGCATTATACAACTGTTTCAATTATACATTGGAGGACTTTAAAGAAAAAGCGAGAGTATTAAAGGATGGAGCTTTTCTGGTCGAGATTATCCCATCTGAAAATGAGTCCAACTATAAATATCTTTATCAAATCAAACAGTATGCAGAAGAATGTGGTCTTCTCTATTACTCAAAAGTTCCTTGGAAAAAAGGGACATTTGTCAGCAACACTGGCAGAAAAGCAAAAAACACACAGGATGTAATGATTTTTTCCAAAGGAAAGGCACGGTCTCTTAGATTAGATGCGAAAAAGACAAAGGAGACAGGTACTTCGATGTATATGAGTGGAACAGCAAAAATGCTTCCTACTGAATTTAACCATCAATATGTTTCAAGAAAAGAACGTCTCCATCAGGCCGAAATCCCAGTAACACTCATCGAAGATATCCTCGATTATGTCACGGTAAAAAATGAGATAGTGCTTGATCAATTCGCTGGCAGTGGATCTGTCGGTGTGGCTGCACTTAACAAAGGAAGAAGCTGTATCTTAAAAGAAATAGCGAAAGAAAACATTGATAAGATAGTAGAGCGGTTCAAGGCACTTGGGTATGACAATCAGGTCGTTAATGTTGTTTGATTCCATATATGGGAAAGGAAGAGCGCTATGTCGGTTTATTTGATTTCAGATACACACTTTGGAGATGAAGCAATCATACGTTATGAAAAGTGGCCATTTGAGGATAGCAATGATTATTTGGATACATTCGTCCATACTTGGAACCAGACAATCATGCCAGAAGATGAGATTTATCACATGGGAGATGTCTCATCATTAGGAAAAGAAAAAACAAAAGATATCTTAGACCAGCTATGTGGGCATAAATATCTTATTATGGGAAACCATGACAGGCACTTATCTATCATGGATTGGCATGATATCGGGTTTGAGAAGGTATATGACCATCCTATCTTAATTGATGGATTTGTACTTTTGTCCCATGAACCACTCTATATGACATTAAACATGCCATATGTTAACATATTTGGGCATGTACATGGAAACCCTAATTATAAAGATGTTTCTCCATGTGGTTATTGTGCATGTGGAGAACGAAATAACTGGACACCTCAACTGTATGATGCCATCTGTTCATTGATAAAAATGCAAAGGAGCAATTTAGTAGGAGTGTGATTTAATTAAGTGAGTTATTCTACATCATATTAAAGTAAATAAAAACAAAAGGAGAAATATATGGAACAATATAAGGTAAAATTAACCCTTGGAGATTGGTCAGAAGATGGTCATGGACATTATGATTGTTATAAATACATATCAAATTATCCAGTCGATATGATTCAGCAGGCGTATAAGGACAGCTGTAAGAGAACAGGATTAAGCTTTAATCGTAATGATGATTATACCGGTTTGGGACTAACACACCGTTCACCGATGCAGATATGGACCCAATATCAATCTTGTGAAATTTCAAAAGATGCATGTAAGATATTAAAGAAATATGGGATTGATGTAACCGAATATTTTGGAGATATTGATGCTCAGTGTATTTCTACAGAAGATGCTGCTGCATTAATCATGGACTTTATTGGACTTAGTATGCCGCAGGACTGGTCATACCAACATGTCAAAGATGATTTTGCGGCAATTAATGGCTGGTGGAATGGTAATCTTAACGTACAGTTTGGATATGGATTGTACGTTGATTAAAAACCAGTATATGTCAGTTAAACCGGCAAGTGGATGATTATGGATTTGAAGTAAAAACACAATAAAAGCGGAAATTTCCGCTTTTATTTTTTTAATCGTTAATCGGTTCTGTTTCACTACATTATACTAATATAAAATTAAAAAGAAGGAGAAAACATATGTATAAATTAAATGAAACTGAAATCAATAAATTACAGGAATTAAAAGGAACCAGAGGTGGCTCAGATCGTTTCTTTGACATGATTGAAGAAATCTATTCAAATGATGCTGAAACCATGGCAGATATCCATAAATGCAGGGAAATGAAAGACTCTTTAGATTGGATTGAGTCATGGCCAGCCCATGAAAAAACAAAAAATATGTATTATGAATATATGGACGAACTATTAGAAAAAATCGGATACCATAAGTAATGGGCTGTGGAGGATAAAGTGAAATGAAAGATGGTATATTTAAAAGTCTTATAATAGACTCATATAAAAAAGCGCAAGAGGGCAATTTAACAGGTATTGTTTATGGATCGATTTTAACAGTCGGTTATTCGGAAATTGAAGACATAAATAAATTCGTGGAATTCATGAATCCAGACATGCTTCATTTAAAATCAAGAGTCACAGATTATGAGATTGATGTATATTCATGGGAATTGGAAGACTACAAAGTAAAACATGGCGAGAATACGATTTATATAAAAGTGAAAAACAAGCCGGAAATTCCGATTATGTATTAATGAATGAAGGAGGTCATAATGACAGGACAGGAACTATATGAAAGAGTAAAAGAGGGCTGGAATCCAACGGTCCGGTTTACAGATTGTGTTGCAGACTCTGACTCACAATACGAAGAAGGTATGATGGGAAAAGTTATCTCTGCTGAATTAGACGCAAATTCTGGTTGTGTCATTTTTGTAATCGCAGAAGATAGATATGCCGAGTACAATAAAGAACAGGAAAAACCTGTTTGGTATGAAAACCCATATACAGATAACCGTGTGACAAAAAGTGAGCTTGGTGGTAGAAAAGCGAGCGATATCGTCTATGAATGTACAGACATGGATCTTGGCAATTTTGAGATTGTGAATGATGGAAGCCTGCTTCTTTATGAAGAATATCGTAGAGAGAACCCAAACATGTCATATCTTTCATGGCTGGAAAATACAGTCATAAAATTAAAGGGAGAGAGTGAACATAATGAAAATCACTAAAATTCAGAAAAAAAGTTATGAGATAAATCCTCCTGTATGGAGGCTGAATATGACAGTTGGTACTTTGGTTAGTAAAAGAAAGAACCTACAAATGGATTACCATCCGTTTGAAACTTGTTTCCTATGCAATACGAAATTGAAATCTGACTTTGACCCAAATATTGCAATGGTAAAAAGTCTTGGGAATCGTTTCTTTTGTGATATATGCGCAAAAAAAATCCAGACAGATCGACCTGATGTTGATGAATCCTTAAAAATGGGAGATAGTGATATCGGATTAATCAAGAGTGGAAAAGACTATGATATCTGGTATGAGCCAATCACAGATATAATGAATGGTTTTGTAGTGAGAAGTAATGATGGGAACATTATAGAAATATACACGAAAGAGGAGCAGGAAATGTAATGGATGAAAAGAATATGATTGATAAAAAGGTTCTGATTAATTATATTATGGAACACTATCAATATCCATGGAAATTTCATGACCTGCTAACTGGAATCAGTGAGTTACCGACAGAACCGGAGAGACCTGAATGGATTCCTGTTCATTGCAAGCTCCCAGTTGCAGAAGGCATTCATGATTGTCTTATTTATGATTGCAAAACAGGACAAAGTTTTGAAGATGAATTATACTATGATTCATCATCCTTTGTATCAGAAGAAGGATGGCATGTGATTGCCTGGAAAAACAAAAGGAGGGATTAGCCTCCTTTTTTATTATCATAAACCATATCACGAATCAACCGGAACATCAGCTGGGTCTTTTACTTCCTTGTAAAATGAATAATTTCCATTACCCAAATCACCTAATAGAACATAAGCACTTTTATATTGAAATAGCCATAACCGATAGGCATCAGCACAATGACCTATGCATGTTAAAATGCCGGGTTTAAGATTTTTTAAAGTTCTATCAAGAAAAATGAGTTCTCTTAATTCAGCCGCATCCTTACTCATATCAAGATTCAGCCATAAAAAATCAGCATAATCGATGATAGATATGAAACGGTAAGTCCCATCATCAGCATATTCTAATAGGATCATATAATCCTTATCAAGTGTCCACGCCTTCTCATTTGGATAATAGCAAAAAATCGAAAAATTCTCATAACCTTTTTCAGCACTTTGAGCTATGTACTCAATGGTTCCATTTCGGATTAAAGAAGTAAGTGTGGGATCATTCTCAATTTCCTTTTTTATTTTTAATATTTTACTAATCAGATTCATTTGATGACCTCCTTATTATATGTTTTCCATTTATCTTTATTTCATATAATATGGAGGTTTGATTTTCATGATAAAAGGATGGAATCATCATGTCTCATCTATGCTGCTTAGAAGTTCCTGTATTACATCTTCTGCGGAAGAACATTTAAAGTAATGTGTGGCTACCTTGTTCCCATTATTATATTCGATTGTAATACCATCTTCTCTAGAAAGTGTGTTGACTAAATAGTAACCCGAATAATCGTTTGCATTTGAATCGCTAAAACTATACCAATTCCCATAAGAATATAACAATGCGGATGGCCCAATTGCCTTTAAGTTACAGTATTGGGTATACATAAGTTTCAAGTCATTGTCCTTATCAAAGGTTACGTCAATATAATCACCGGAATCAGCATATTTCTGCTTTGCGACACCATCCGTATATGCAATTATATATTTAAGCGTTTTACCACCCGATAATTTATTGTATTCTTGGGATGTAAAAGATAGATCGTGTTCAGCAATAAGAGTTTCCAGTTCTTCCACTGTTGTATCAGGTGTAAAGGATGCAAATAAAGTCTGTAACGTATCATATTCAACCACCTTAATATCCTCAGTCTCTGGGACCGTGGCTGGTTCTGTGATTTTAATATTTGGTATAGAAACCTCCGTTTCGACATTGGCTGTTTCCTCTACCACTATATTATCTGTAGTTTCAATTGTTTCTGAATGAGAAGCACAACCAGTGAAGATTGTTGAGATGACAAAAAAAGTAATTAATCCTCGTTTCATAATCATAAACACTCCCTCTTATTTTATCTGTTTTAATTATAACACATAAATATGTAATTGGCTCAATAACCATTCGGGTTGTTTATTTCTTTTAACGGCTAAAAGCATGACATACTATTTGTGTCACTCACTAAGTCAAGAAGGAGAATATCATGAAACAGATTACGAAAATTGCTTTAACCGGTGGTCCATGTGCAGGTAAAACAAGTGGAATCAGTTGGATCATCAACTATTTTACAAATAAAGGCTATAAAGTGTTAATTGTATCAGAGGCAGCAACAGAGTCCATCAATGGCGGCGCAAAGCCATGGGAAGTTTCCACGGTTGCTTTTCAGACAGGTTTGTATCACCTCATTAAATCAAAAGAACGTTTTTATGAGAACCATGCAAAATCACTGGATTCAGATAAGATATTAATTGTATGCGATCGAGGATCTTTGGATGCAGAAGCATATCTATCACCGGAGGATAAGGAGAAATGGTTAGAGGAACTAGGATTGACTGAGACAATGATGATGGCGGATTATGATGCCGTATTCCATTTGGTAACAGCTGCAAAGGGAGCGGAACAGTTTTATGTATGGAACAATCCTGATTCAGATGACAAAGGTAATAATGAAGCCAGATCAGAATCTCCAAAATTAGCAGCAGAAATTGATGATAAAACAATTGCAGCATGGACAGGACATTCCCATCTCAGGATTATTGATAATTCTACCGATTTTGATAAGAAGATGCTAAGGCTTGTAACGGAAATTGCTTCTTTTTTAGGAGAACCCGAACCTTTTGAAATCGAAAAGAAATTCCTGATTGAGTATCCGGACATTAATATCCTTGAATCACTTCCAAACTGTCAGAAGGTTGAAATTTTACAGATGTATCTGATGAATAATAATACGGATGAAGTGCGTATCAGGCAACGTGGTGATGGGAATGATTTTATATACACAAAAACAACGAAGAAAACAATTACTGGATTAAAAAGGGTAGAAAAAGAAAAGAATCTATCAAAGGAAGAATATTTAAAAGAGATGTTGAATGTGGATTATACGTTAAATCCAATTAGGAAAAGCCGATATTGTCTTTCCTATTTAAATACATATATTGAGATTGATATATATCCATTCTGGGATAAGTATGCCATTATGGAAATCGAACTGGCAGAAGAGGAGGATTCTTATCAAATTCCAGATTTCATTCATGTCATCAAAGAGGTTACAGAAGATGAGTCATTTAAAAATGCGGAACTTGCAAGACAGTCTATTAAGGAAGCTTATCTGGATGGAAAGATTGACTGTGCTCACTCATGCTTTAAGTTTATGGATAAACAGTGTAAAAACCAAAAATCAAGGGTTGATAATGCAGAAGATGAATATGAAAGAATGAAAAAAGGGTGCCATTTTGAAGATGAAATGAGCTTGGTTGACTCTTCCAAGGAGGATGTATTGAGTGAAAAGGCAAAACTTGATGCCTATGTTGATATCAAGATATCTATGGAAAAGTGGTGGAGGAAAGTGCGGCACGAAAAAACAGAATTTAATCAGAGGGAATGATTATGTATAATGAACATGTTTATTGTAAAGAATATCGTGAACTGAAGGATACAATTATTAATATCCTAAATGGAGATGATACGGACACAGATATATCTGAATTGGAGGCTAGAATCCAGGATATTTATGATGAAGGCAAAATGCCCTCTAGCCAATATGATGATTTAATGTCTTATATCTTTGATTTATTATAATAAAGGACCCATTTAGGGTTCTTTTTTAGTCCTGGTTAACATATTTGTAATGAAATTGTAATGTTTTTCCATCAAATCCACAATTTTATCTAGAACTTTATTTCATACTAGTATATGCAAAACAAATTATAAAGGAGATATTGTATATGAACAGAAATAAAAAGTTAATCGCTATTTTGTCAACTGCTGCAGTTCTTGCATTAGGATCATCTATGTGTTCTTTTGCTGCTACTGGTTGGCAAGCTGACGGATCTACTTGGAAATATTATGATAGGGACGGATATACAGTCACAGACCAGTGGAAGAAATCAGGTGATGAGTGGTATTATCTTGACAGTGATGGAAGAATGGCCATTAACGAACTGATTGAAGACGGAGATACCTATTATTATGTTGATGGCTCCGGTCGGATGGTAAAAAATCAGTGGCAGTATCTGGAGGATGAGGATGGTGAGTTCTACTGGTTCTATTTCCAGAATACAGGTAAAGCCAAAGATGATGGTTTCTTAACGGTTGACCAGCACAAATATCATTTTACAGATGGAAAGATGGATGAAGGCTGGTTACAGGATGACGACGATACATACTATTTAAATTCAGAACATGATGGAACATATGGTTCCGTAAAGACTGGATGGGTATATATTGACGACTTCGATGATGATGACGATGTTAATGCTGATGAGGAAGGTTGGTATTACTTTGGTACCAATGGAAAAATGGTAACGAATGAAGAAAAGAAAATAAATAATGCCTACTACGTATTCGATGAAAACGGATTGATGCTTGATAACTGGGTAGAGTTCACAGAAGGGTCTACTGCAACAAGTTCGGATGCCTCTTCAGACACCAGCATCTACAAGTATTACAAAGCCGGAAACGGTGCCCGTGTAGATGGATGGCTTTATCTTGATGATATGGGAGAAGAGGATGAAGGAAGAGAAACAGAAGAGGGTTGGTATTACTTCAAGAAAGGTATTCCATATTCAGCTTCCTATAAAACAACTGAAATCGCTGATAATTATGGTGTCGCAAAGATTAACAGTAAGGTTTACTGCTTTGATGAATTAGGAAAGATGGTAACTGGTAAGGTTGAAGGTTCTGATGATAATTGGTTCTATTTTGATCCAGATAGCGGAGCAATGAAACAAGGTAAAGTCAAGATTACAGATGATGATGACCTTGATGATGGAACCTATTACTTCAATGATAAAGGTTCTCTTGGCGAGAAGGGTGAATCTAAGACTGGTGTTGTAAAAGGATACTTATATGATAATGGTGAGTTAGTTGAAGCCGAAGACGGTATGAAATACGAAAAAGTAACCGTAGGTGGTAAGGATTACTTAGTCAATGAATCAGGTAAGGTAAAGACATCAGGCACGGTAAAAGATGGTGATGATGTTAAGTGGACCGTCACAAAAGATTCCAATGGTGATTATATCATCACAAGGGAATAAGATAGATTATATCAAAAAAACAAAGGCAAAGCCGTGAAATTCACGCTTTGTCTTTTTTATTTTATCTTAAAATATTTTCCAACATTATCTATGTATGAAATGAAAAAGGGAGGTAACACATTTGATGAGTAAATAAGTCAATGATGGAGCCTTACTATAAAATTAATTGATTATAAGGAGAAAATAAAATGAGTGTATTATATAGCAGCAGAGCAAAAGAGGTACTGGCAGAGGCAGAAAAAATCGCAAAGGAAACAGGCGGAGTTCTTGGAGCACCGCATGTAATGAAAGCAATCATGCAGACAAATGATTTTAAATCATCCTATCCGGATGAAGGCGATTCATATAAAGAATTGAAATTATTTGTTGACCATTATATTAAGACATATAAGCCAACAAAAGCAATTGGAGATAAAGGCTTCGACTGGTATCTGATTGAAGAAAATGTTTTCAAGGCGATTCACAAATACACAAAAATGGTTGTTCCATCTTCCACCATCATGATTGCACATATGTTTTTAGGTGTGTGCGCAAACACAGAGTACTTCCGTCTTGAAGATTTCCTGGAATCTTATGGTATCAATAAAGCTGATCTATTCATAAAAATTGCAACCTATCAGGAAGTTGATAGTGATTTAGTAAAAACCAGTGAGATTGATAAGCTTGACTTTACAGTTAATATTGATGTGGCAAAAGCTGGAATTAAAGTCCAGAAGAGGAAAAAGACGGACCCAATGGAAGGTGCTCCTGAGGAGATGCCTGACCCGGTTGCTGAACTAATGGCAGCCATGATGGGTGGCAGTCCAAGAAGTGAATCAAAAGCATTCAATGAATATTGTAAGAATCTCGTGGAAAAAGCAAAGGAATATAAAAAGCCATTCATCGGGAGAGAGGATGTCATTGAGAGGACACTACAGGTTTTATGCAAAGCCGAAAAATCCAATCCAGTACATGTCGGAGAACCGGGTGTCGGTAAGTCTGCCGTGACTCTTGGAATTGCAAAAATGATTGCAGATAATACAGTCCCGGATGTACTTAAGGGTTCCCAACTATTTGAACTCGATATCACAGCAATCATGGCTGGTTCTAAGTACAGAGGTGACGTTGAGGAACGTATGAAACTGGTAATCGATACACTGGAAAAAATGGATAAACCAATTCTGTTTATTGATGAGATTCATATGATTATCGGTGCCGGTTCTTGTGGTGGCGATTCAATGGATGTCGCCAATATGTTGAAGACACATCTGGTAGAGGGCAAAATCAAAGTGATTGGAGCAACAACGTATAACGAGTATCAGAAATACATTGAAAAAGATCCTGCTCTTGCAAGACGTTTCCAGAGGATTGATATTGCGGAACCATCCATTGATGATGCAATTGAAATTATAAAGGGACTTAAGGAAGGATATGAAAAATATCACTCCGTTACATATACGGATGATGCAATCGAGGCATCTGTAAAGTTGACAGCAAAACATATCCATGACAGATTTCTTCCAGATAAAGCAATTGATATGATTGACGAGGCGGGCGCTTATGTCGACATCCACCCGGAGCATGGTAACGTAATCAATGAAAAGGATATTTCGGACATCGTATGCACAGTATGCAAGGTTTCAAAGAAAAGCCTGGAAAAGGACGACCTGGAAATGGTAGCTGACTTAGAGACCGAACTTGGCTCAAAAGTATTTGGCCAGGATGAGGCCATCCAGAAGGTAACTGAATGTATCCAGATGTCTAAATCGGGTCTTGGTGATGAAAATAAGCCGATTGGTGTATTCTTATTCGTAGGGCCATCCGGTGTTGGAAAAACAGAACTCGCAAAAACAATCGCAGATACAATGAGTATGAAGCTTTTAAGATTTGATATGAGTGAGTATTCAGAAGCACATACCGTATCTAAACTAATTGGTGCTCCAGCTGGATATGTTGGATATGATGAAGGTGGTGTACTAACAGACGCATTACTAAAGTCTCCATATTCCGTGGTCTTATTTGATGAGATTGAAAAAGCACACAGAAGCATTTTCAAAACATTCCTGCAGATGTTCGACTATGGTATGATTACTGACAGCAAGGGACACAAGGTAGACTGTAGGAATACAATCATTATCATGACATCCAATGCAGGTGTATCTGATGCAAACCGACCAGCAATCGGTATTGGCAGAAGCAGCACAGGTTTGAATGAGGAAGCTATCAATACTGCGGTTAAGACACTGTTTACAACTGAATTCCGGAATAGATTAAGTGGCATCATTTCCTTCAATTCCTTAACGTATGAAATGACCGTACAGATTGCAAAAAAGGAATTAGATGAGTTAAGTGAGAAATTAGTGCTTCAGGGCATCAATGCAACCTTCACTGAAAGATGTATCAAACAGATTGCAGAACTTGGAACATCTCCAGAATATGGAGCGAGAGAGCTTAAGAGGGTGGTTGACCAGAATATCCGCAGAATGTTTGTAAAGGAAATCATTGCCAAGACAGCACCAAAATTCTGCACCGTTGACTATGATGAAACATTTATGATTATTCCAACGCCTGTTATTGAAACAGAAGAAAGTACAGAAGATGGAATTGAAATGCATAAATAAAAGAGGCTTATGCCTCTTTTTTGCTTTATAGGAGACTTCGCAAATCAGCAAAGATGGTGTATAATAGATTTAAAATAAAAAACAGAATAATAAGTGAAAGAACTGATTAAAGAAATAGTCAGATAGAAAATCAGAAGAATTATAATCAACTTGAAAAATAACGGTTGTCTTTAGGGAGAAATGAAATGGATATAGAGATACAAATCGCCCTGCTTGGAATTTTAGGAACACTTGGTGGGACTATCTTAGGGTGGGTATTGAATTCGTTATCACAAAAGGGTAAACTACATGTCTATATATCCTCATGGAAGGAATCTTTTACATATAAAAAGGAAGGAAGAAAGCTACCAAGTTACAGTATCGATCAGACACAGTATTATGATTATAAATTATCTATTGATTTATACAATAGCAGTGGAGAAACAAAAATCATGCGTGATGCAAGTATTATATTTGCAAACAATAAAAATGTGCTATTTAAAAGTACACCTGAGGATAATGATACAAAACAAATATCGCCAGTAAATATTCCTGCAAAATCTGTTATCAATCTAAATTTATATGATGAAGTATGGAATTATGAAGCTTCAACTTTTTTTATATGGAAAACTAACTGTGTCTATTTTACATATAAAGATGAAAGAAATAGGACAAAGCGGGTTCCAATAAAAAAAGAAGCTTATATAGATTATTTTAAAAACCATAAATGAGAGGACTATGCTTAATCTGGCAGGTCCTCTTTTAAAAATCCGTTCAATCTGGAATCGACCATATGTTCCTTTGACATTGACGCTAGCATTAAACTATGCTATCCTATACACAAGGATTTAAGCCGAGAGTCTATGTGAATGTCCGAGATAAAACAGCCCAAATGTGCGGTATAAAATGGACAAAAAGAAGTAGAGAGAAGACTGTAGGATTAAGTTCCTATGGTCTTTTTGTTTTTGAAATCCAAAGCAAAGGAAATGAATATGAAACAGGAATTGAAAATAGGAAATTGGATAGGAATAGGGATGAGTGAGGTATGGTTTTCTGTTTTTGATAGTGAAAAGTGCTGTTTCCATTCAAAAACAGAAATTGTTCACGATATTGGAGATGCTCTTTCGGACTGCAGAAAAACACCAAAGATTAAAAAAATAGAAAAGGGTGTATATCTATATACTCCTAAATCTTGTGATACAGGACATTTTGATAGGAGTTTCTTTATTATCAAAGTAACTGAGGAAAATTATGAAAAATATAAAAAGATGATTGAAGAAGAAACGGAAGAAGATATAAACGACTAGGTTAACATAGTTGGAAAGCAAGGAGGATAAAGATGAATCGAATCATCGAAATCTTAATGAAACGTGATGGGAATACTGAAAAAGAAGCAGAGGCACGTCTGGATGAAGTAAAAAACATGTTGGAAGAGTGTAATTATGATGTTGATGAAGCTGAAAACATTGTATTGGAACAGCTAGGCCTAGAAATGGATTATCTTGAAGATATTTTATTCTAAAGCCTTTGCTTTATAGATGACAGACTTAAAATAGGAGACAAAACAATGGCAAGATTTAGTGGAAACATATTTGGCGCAGAAAATATGGAGAATGAAAATGAAATAAAAAAATGTAGTGTTTATCTACAGGAATGTTTGACACCAGAAGAATTACAACAGTTACGGGATGATTATAATAGTCAAAAACAACCTGAAATATGGTGGAAATATGTCTTTGAACATGTCAATGTTTCCTATAATAAATAATCTTGGAATACATAAGAACGAATAAAGGAGAAATTATGATTAGATGGAAATATAAGCTTGAAGACGAAGGACAGAAGCTAAGAAGCCTGATTAATAAGGAAGATACGATTGAAACAATTGTATCTGTATACAACCAAATGGAAGTCTGTTTAAAATTACTGTTAAATAAAATGGTCCAACAGGATATAGATAAATGGAAACATGATATTGATGCATTAATAGAAGATATCCAGATGTCATGCCCGGATATAGAAGATCCTGGTCTGATTTACAATGATGAGGAAGCTATCTTAAATAGTCATTTAAAAGAATTCTATGATTTATGTGATGCTATCCGCGTATGGATTGGACTGGATGTAGCAACAATGTAATCTATATCATAACAACATGGTCACAGACGCACCAGAGTGGCTGTATTCAGCTTGGAAGATTAAGAGGGTAGAGATTATAAAAAAGGAACTAAAACTGGCTACAGAGTCAAATGAAGAAGATTATGATGCCATAGAAATAGGAAGTTGCTGTGATGTTAGTAGAAACGAATAATAAAGGTGGATATAGAAATGAGGATTACGAATCGTATTCTTGGATATGAAGCTGAATACAACAATGGAAACTACATAATCAAGCGCAATACTATCTTAGCACAATTTACTGATATAGAGCCAATTCCCAAAACGGCGAAAGTTTATAAGAAGGGAAAAGAAGAAAAGCCCAAAAACGAATTCTGGGCTTCTAAACCACATGATGGAATTTGCTTATTGACAGATTGGCCATATTAATTATGGTCCTTTAGCCAAACGGTTGTTTTTACTGAGAAATAGATTAGAGATAAGGGTATAGACTGAGTTTTCTATGTAGTCAATTGAAGATTATAATTGATATCTAGTATAACCGTATAATTGGACATCTTTTATTTAATTCAGTTATCAGCGTGTGTGATAATGAGATAGAGTAGAAGATGTTTTTTGTTACTCAATATTCACTTTTTAAAGTGAATTCCTGGCTATACAACTTGCTTATAACATGTTATACTTTATCAAGAGATTAATTATCCTTAATTACTTTGTCACAATCCCACCGAAAACCGACTGAAAAACCAGTTGAAAAAAGGCAAAAAGT